>Ga0209664_1000043_pt1 | contig 117840 bp, 119 predicted proteins | sample SaaInlV_150m_DNA_FD_184668 | JGI IMG/M metagenome (GOLD analysis project Ga0209664, IMG submission 184668) | Marine microbial communities from expanding oxygen minimum zones in the Saanich Inlet - Saanich Inlet SI073_LV_135m_DNA (SPAdes) (version 2) | ecosystem: Environmental > Aquatic >... | reverse complement strand
TCTAATATGCTAATAATTTTATCAGTAATATCATCTTGTTCTTTTTTATATAATTCACTTTTTAATCTCATACTTGCTATATAATTTACATAAATAATTTTTAAGTAAATTATGATTTATAATTTTTCAATTTACACTTGCGAGTAGATGGTTTTCGCTTATAAGTAATATCATCTTTTACACCATAAGCATATTGAAAATAATTCTTATAATTTTCTGGTTTCACTTTGTCTATTGCTTTATAAACTTGTTAATAAAATCAACCATTCTATTACTATCAATACCTCTTTTTTTTTACACCCTTGAAGATTTAAAATGGGACAAAATATAATAAAAAGATATAAATATTTTTTTATTATATATAGTATTGTAATGGATAAAGATAAAGTTGAATGGCGTTGGTTATCTATGAATCCAAATGCTATATCAATATTGGAAAATGATTATCAACTAACGAACGATAAAATAGAACATTACAAAACGCATGTTGATAAAGTGATAAAAATTCAATCTGTAATGCGACGGAGATATTGGTGGAAATATTTTATTTCATTCTGGTGGGAAATCGGCAATTCTGGTACGACATCGGAATGTGACGATTGATAGGCAAGAACGCCCTGCGTGTTTCCAAATTTCGTCTTTCACCACTTCCAATACAAAAGAAGAAGTGGAAAAAGTTAGACCATCGTAGGTGAAACTCCTACTATTGATTTTACATTTTTGATTTTTTATTTTGGGATTTTTTGTCCCATTTTAAATGTCCGAAGGTGTATATACCTCATACCCAATAACACCTTTTGTAGAAATAGCAAATATCCTAGTATATTTTTTGAATACTTATTGACTTTCAGTTTTGACTACACATTTTTACCTAATTCTTCATAACATTTCCTTCTAATAATAATTCATTGTAAATATTCCGAAAATAATAAGTTATAATATTTTATACACTTTTCATTATTATGTAAAGGTATCAAAGTAAATATTAAACTCTTTGTAATTATTTTTACATTTTCAAAATCTTGTTCTGAAAATTTATTAATAAAATAATTTTTAAAAATGTCTATTATATTTTCTTTATACTTACTATCAATAGAATTTGATAATAATATTTCATCATAACCAATTATTGATTGGTAAATTTTTGCCCAATCATATAACCAATCTCCATATATTGTTAATTTATCTCCCATTCTTCCTCGCATATCTATGAATTTAATTTTACCATAGATATTAATAATTATATTAGTGAATACCGGGTCCCCATGTATGATTTTTTTAATACCTTTGTTGTTTTTTTCATAATCTTGTAATTTTACTAATATTGATTCATACATACTTTTGCTATTTTCAAATAATGCATAATCAAAATCATTATATCTATTTATTAATTTTGAAGCGTAATTTTCATATACATTAATATCATCATCTATAATTATATCACAATTTTGAATCCTATTTACACTATTTAATATGTGAATAAATGTATTTTCATTCATCATTTCAGATAAATATAATTCTGTAACTGTTATGCCATTTATTTTTTCTATTGTAATAGTTGTATCGTTGCCAGAGATGTATATAGGAAACACATCCTTTAAAGATGTTGGGATATTTTCGTAATAATATTTTTCTCCTTTTAAATCCCCATTTTTTATTATAGTATTAATATTACCATTTTCAATAGTATGAAAATCTCTTGGTTCAATTTTATAATTATAATATCCCATTTCCTTTTCTAAATCATCAAAACAATTTAATGCTAAATCATCAATATAAAAATCAGCATATGGTTTTCCAAAATATATTTCGTCGTAAGGAATATTAAATTTATCTAATGTTTCAAATGTTATCTTGCCTATATCAGAATTTATTTTGCCGATATTTCCGTTGTGTGTTTTCATTCTTCGTGCAGTATAGATTATGATAATATTTCCAAAACTTTTCAAATATTTTAAAAAACTAATATTTTTTTCAATTGGTTTTACAGATGTATAATCATCTGTAACAGTAGGAAAAGTTACAAGTGTATTATCTAAATCAAAACAAATTCTCTTATTTTTAATTACAACATGTTCATTAATACAATTTTTTGTTGGATAATTGTTATAAAAGAATTTTAATTGTAACGGTGTACCTAAACATATAAAATTAGGATGTAATATAGTTTTATTTGTAAAAGTATGTCCATTATTTATCATTTCCTTTATTACTCCACTTGTATAAAATTCTGTTTTTTGTGTTATATCTTCTTCAATAATTTTTGATGTATATTGTTTTAATTCCACGATTGACTTAAAACCATATCCACCAGTACACGCATTATTAGAAATTTTTACTTTTTCTTTTATGTCTAATATTTCATTATTTTCATTCGTTTTTACATATGAATATATTGGATTTTCATTTTCATCTTCAAATGAAAAAATACAATTTTCTCCGTTCCATTGTGAAATTATATCAGTAGTATAAAAATTATCGCTATCTAAACATAATACTGGAATATTTCTTTCTTCATTAAGATTATTTATACCAATATTAATTGTTTCTGCTGCCCCTCTTGTATTATTTTCTAGACAAAGAAATTTAAAATTTATTTTTGGATAATTCTTAATCAATAGATCTTCAAATCTATAATTCTTATATTCTTTATTATATGGAATAAATATGTAATCAATATTGTCAGTGTTTAAGTTGTCTAATAAGTATGATATTATAGGCTTTCCATAAATATTAATTAATGCTTTAGGTTTATTGTAACCATTTTCTTTAAATCTTTGTCCAATCCCACCAATAGGTATAATTATTATCATTTATATTATAAATGGTAATCTATTTATATTATAAATGGTAATATATTTATATTTAAGACCATTTTAGCAAAGACATAAATAATAAATATTTTAATTATATACAATCATATAGAGGTGATTATTATAGGGATTGTTTCAAATAAAGTAATCACATTTGAAACATTTGCTCGGTGAGTTGATTATGAAATTTCAGAATATATATTATATACAGATGGTTCAGCTATTTCCTACTGTAATATTGATACAAATAAAACCATACATCTATGCGTGAATCTATTGGAAAGATTACATTGAATAAATCTGTATTTTGAAGACATACAGACGAAATTAATTGTTGGTCACATCCGATAAACAATCCATTATCAATATAATTTTGAAAACATGCATAATACTTGTCATGTAACTTCAAAATGGTATCTTTATGACCTCCGAACATAGACCCAGAAAAATGAACTTCTTCTTGGAAAAACAATTGTTTTGCGTTAGAGAATGCTTTCAATAATACGATGTCTATTTTATCAAGTGAAATATGTTTTTCATTTGGATAATCCTTAAGCAATGGTAAGATGCGTTCATCTCTTACATTGCCGATATCATTCCATATAAATTTATCTGTTTGAAAAGGGTTTAATTCGATCGCTTCTTTCAACAATTTCAATTTCGAATTCCACAATATATAACAACCTTTTTTCCGACCACACTTCTGATTTGGGTCTTTTTGTTCTTGATCTTCCCAAATATGAGGATATTGTTTAACCAGGTCAAACTCATTTAATTCATTCGTTATGATGCGGTATTGTATGTTGTTGTTTTGTTCCAATATATCTAGTAAATAATTTTTATCAACCTTGCTAGTGAACACAATAACATTGTTATTTAAATGTAATAGTAGATTTTTTATCCATTTATCATAATCCGATATACTATGTTTCGAATTATTCAATTTATAATAACAAGTTACAATTGTTGACATGTATATAGTAGTCTATTCAGTGCTTTATACATTATTTTGTATCAATATATAAAACTATCCGGTAATGGTTTTAACAAAACAATATAAATATTTTTCACTACTTATATTGTAATCATGGTTTACTTATGCACACAACCATATCCTGAAGACACACCATACAATGTTCATTTCAACCAATATCCTTTTCCCTTGAGCGATTTCCAGAAATATGCAATCGAAGCCATCGTCAAACAGCAACACGTCCTTATTACTGCGCATACTGGTTCGGGCAAAACCCTTCCAGCCGAGTTCGCAATTACTCACTTCAAAAAACAAGGGAAAAAAGTGATTTATACCAGTCCTATCAAAGCGCTTTCCAATCAGAAATATTATGAATTCACCCAGAAATATCCTCATATTTCGTTTGGTCTATTCACCGGTGATATCAAAACCAATCCCGAGGCAGACGTATTAATTATGACCACCGAGATTTTGATGAATTATTTGTTTACGGCAACCACTACGACCTCTGGGACTGTATTTGACGCTGCTACATCGGAATCCAATACTCTCCAATTTCAAATTGACGTTCAAACCGAACTTGGGTGCGTTGTATTCGACGAAGTTCACTACATCAATGATGCAGATAGAGGACAAACATGGGAGAAAACAATCTTGATGTTGCCTCCACACATTCAGATGGTTATGCTTTCTGCTACCATCGACAATCCAGCTGGATTTGCAAAATGGTGCGAAAAAGGGTTGGTCGAACAAGGTGGAAAACAAGTCTATTTGGCGTCGACGAACCATCGTGTAGTGCCTTTGACCCACTATGGGTTCCTCACTAACAATGAAGGCGTATTTAAGCACATCAAAGACAAATCTACACAACAAGATATCAAGAAACATACGAACAGACTGTTGTTGTTACAAGATGCGAATGGAAAATTTGACGAAAATTCACATAAAAAATTAACCGATTTGATAAAGGTGTATCAAGAAAACAAGGTATTTATCAATCGCAAGGACATGTTAAACAAACTGGTGAAGTTTCTACACGAACGCGAAATGCTACCCGCCATTGTCTTTGTATTTTCGAGGAAAATGGTGGAACAACTTGCAAACGATATCACCATACCCATTCTACCCGAAGATAGCAAACTTCCATTCACCATTAAGAAAGAGTGTGATGCAATTTTGCGAAAACTCCCCAACCACAAAGAATACATGGAACTACCCGAGTACATTCAACTGGTGTCTTTGCTTGAAAAAGGTATTGGTATTCACCATTCAGGAATGATCCCCGTGTTACGCGAGATTGTGGAATTGATGATCTCCAAGAAATACATTTATTTACTCTTTGCTACCGAATCATTCGCCATCGGGTTGGATTGTCCTATTAAAACAGTAGTATTTAACAATTTGACCAAGTTTGATGGAAACCACAATCGTTTCCTACAAGCGCATGAATATACGCAGATGGCTGGACGAGCAGGTCGTCGAGGCATTGATACAGTCGGTAACGTAGTACATTGCAATAATTTGTTTAAGATGCCTTCCCTAGAAGAATACAAAACAATTTTGGGAGGAAAGCCACAGAAACTCACGTCCAAGTTCCACATTTCGTATTCGCTCATTTTGAATTTGATCAAAAATGGATGTACGCGCGATTTCCACTTGTTTTCTGAAAAGAGCATGATCCAAAATGAGATTGCAGTGATATTACGGCAATATAAAGAAGAAATCACCGAATCAGAGAAAAACATTGAAAATAAAATCAATAGTCTCGGTACACTCAAGACAGCTAAGACCCTGTGTGACCGCTATTTGGATTTGCAAACCCAGTTGCCCACGCTAAAAAACAAAAAAAGAAAGGAGGCGGAACGTGAAGTCAATACATTGGAAACTCAATACAAATATATCAAACTGGACACGGAGCAGGTAAAACAATTGTATATTATAGAAGAAGAGTTGAACTCGTTGCGTAACAATCTGTATTACAATGAACAATATATCAAAATGAATACCGATAAAATCGTCGATATTCTTCGCGATGAACATTTTATAGAGGAGGTTCACTGCGAGGGTGGTGTCGATTATCATTTTGTAAACAAAGGAAAGATGGCGTCATGTATTGCGGAAGCACATCCACTGGTGATGTCGAACCTATGTGAGCGTCTTGATTACTTTGCCGATTTCACTTCAACACAAATCGTGGGAATTTTGTCTTGTTTGGTTGATGTGAAAGTTCCGGACGAAAAAAAACAAGTCATACCTAATTGTTCAGACCGCCACGTGACGACGGCAGTAGACTTGGTAAACGACCTACTCAACCATTACGAAGATGTAGAAAACGAATTTCAGGTATGGACTGGATACAATTACGCTGACGCAATTCAGTTCGATTTAATTGAATTGTCCATGGGATGGTGTGATTGCAATACGGAATATGACTGTAAGTATTTTATTCAAGATAGCGTCGCAGAAAAAGAGATATCCATCGGCGATTTCAATAAGGCGCTGCTCAAGATTGTGACCATGGTGAAAGAGTTATCAAATGTATGTGAAGAAATTGGCCAAGTCGCACTCTTGCATAAGTTGACCCAAATAGAGCCAATGATCTTGAAGTATGTTACCACTTCGCAGAGTTTGTATTTGTAAGCAATGTCTTTTTCGAATCTTCTATGTGTTGAATAATTTCCTCGCGTCGGGTATCTCCTTCTTGTTGTGTTTGACGTCTTTCATAGGCAACCTTTTCATTTAATCGTTTGTCGTTTCTGATTGTTTTGTATGCTCGCACAATCGTATTTTCATAACGTAAATTAGAGGGTCTGAGCCGATGTTCAATCTTATAATCACGAATATCTTGGGAATGTAGACGAATCATTTCTTTATGAAACTTTGGATCAACTGACGATAAATCCAAATCCATGATACCGTGGTAACCGTTTATAATATTCTTACTAATATTCATGTATTCTATACATATAACAATTTTGGTGATATGTATATAAAAACATTATCTAAGTATATAATAGCCACGGTTGGTACGAGTAGTCCCAATTGCGGGGACGAAACTAAAGTTCGATTCTTTAGTGTGGCATAGTATTTTACAAAGCAATAATCTTTGTATAATATACCCATAAACCTATGCCCATACCACTTTTCGCAATTGCATCTAACATATTGGTAAAGATATTCTTGTATTGCTCATCCAGGAAATAGACCACTCCATAAAGTGACCAGATAACTAGATAAATACCAAACAATACGTTATTCGCCATTACGTTTTTATTCTCCAAAAACATCTTGTAAATCAAATAAAATATACCATAAAGACCGCCAAAACCAAATAACGCAGACACAGATTTACTCATCACGTCGGTTTCGCCCAAATATCCAGTGAGTAACATGAAATAATTCAATAATATGATGATTCCGAATGTCTTCGCATTGATTGTTTTTCCGACGTTCTTGCCCAATACTGCACATAAAACTAACAACATAAAAGGCGTGGTAATCGACCAATCCACATAACGGGTTTTGTTCATCTCCTTCCAATCAATCGCACCATCTCCCTCACCGGCTTTATTAATCCGTCCCAGGAAAAGAGAATAGAAATATCCTGCAATAATAGAGATTACGGTTTCTAGATTGAGAATATGACGCACCGACTCGTTTGATGTAGTGATGGCTTCGATAAATGTAATCGTAGCGGTAGTTAATAGCAAAATATAGGTTATCATGTAACTCACCTTCACGTAATATTGCAATGGGTTCGTCGCAACTTCTATTTTTTCTTTCTCTGTTTTATTAGCCAAAGATGCAGTTGGTTCTGATGGAGGATGTATAGGAGTTAATGCAGTAGTAGGTACAGTAGGCGTTTCACTCAATCTCTTCTCTATACTTTTGTATTCTCCGACTGTATGTTCAGACATGGTATTATGTATACTATAATACTACATTAAAATCACTGCCTTCATTCGTTTCTAAATTTAATACATTATTATCTGATTCAAATGATAAAAACACGCATAATAATTTCAACTACAACGTATACATCTGCAAAATATTTATTATACAAATCTAAACACGAATGGGTATATAATATAAAATTGATTTTCAATAAAATGAGCGAATATAATTCAGCAGATGAAGACACTATCCTAACAACAAGCACGATGGGATACCAAGACGACAGTAACCCAAATATGTATTCACTTACATCCAATTCAGATACAAGTTCTACCTCAAGTTCGTCAGACGGTTCGCGTATCATTGCATTAACCAGTTTATCGGATAGGGAATACGAAAGTGAGGAGTCAGACGACAGTATAGATCTAGATAATTGGGATAATTACGAGGATGACGACAGTATCATTAATGAAATTTATCAAAAAGACATGGATCATCTTGATTCCGACAAAAATGACGGACATTATTATGTCGGAATTTACAAACATATTCCGAAATCAGGCAATTTTCTCTATGTGAATTCGATTACGGGTAGTCTATTTACCAAATATGGTTCAGACAAAGTTCTTGAATATTTGCGATTTTACAGCATAATGTTGCGCAGATGTTCCAATATTGAAATAATGCAGCTCTATATTCGAAAAGAGGTCTATTATGTAGTGGTCAAAACATTCTGGATACGTATGATACAAAGACATTGGAAAAAGCAATATCAAAAATACGTTGAACGTCAACATAAAAAAATGCTACCGCAAAATATGCGATATCGCGAAATACACGGTAAATACCCTAAGGAATTAAATTATTTACCTAAAATACAGGGGTTAATGTCGCACTATAAACAAGAAACACTTATTTAAATCGAGACAAATACAAAAATTTGTTCAGATCGCCTATAATTTCGTCACGTATATTCAAAATATCGCTATCTTTTTCATTGAAAATCTTGTTCATGCTCACAAAGTAATCACGATATTCATAAATGCGTTTTTTTAGATCGTTCGTATTCTTGGGGTCAAACATTTTCAGATTTTTTTCCATTTTCTGAATACGACTGTCGTCTTTACCCAACAACGATTCTACGAATGAATCAATGTGCTCATTCAAACTTGCATACAGAGCATCTGTAGCAGAGTGTTCGGCATAAGAATGTGTCTTCCAGTGATATAACTTGATCATATTCAACAGTTCCAGTAGATTCTTGGTAATATGTGAGGGTTTTCTAATGGCTACGTGTTTCTTTCCGCCAACTTTCAGTGTTTTGTTCTTGCGTGCGCCAGTCTTTCTCCGCTGGTTTGTATATTTCTTTTCGGTTTGTTTTTTGGTCATATGCATCGGCATAGTGATTGTATAATGTATATAAAGATTTTTACGAGTTATAATATATCGACAATTCGAATGAAACTCTTGTTTATACCCATTCTAGTTTTCGTTTTATTATCGTTTACGCATTCGTTTGGAGTATGGCGAAATATAAATCAAATTCAGTTTCTTTCAAGTATCGAGACGATGTATGAAAATAATCAATATTTGCCCAGTCAATCCATCTTGCTCAATCCTAAAGTAAATGTGTGTAATGTGACGGAAGAAGAGCAAATACAATCACAATGGTATATGATTGGTAGAAATATCAACTTTCCATTCCATTTACCTAAAAAAGTGACTGTTTGGGGAAAAAAATACGTGTTATGGAAGAAAAATGAAAATAAATACGTTTGTCGATCTGATACAGGTCCCCATGTGGATGTCTCTTTATCGCAGGGAACAATGTACAAAAAATGTATGATCTCTCCCGAATACCAACGCGATTTCAATCCTCAATATGCATATGTAGAAGGAACCCGCTTGTATGCACCCCCACAATTTCAAGTGATTGAAAAAAACAAGCTGGTATATATGAACACACTCGGAACCGCACCTAATGCTACGGACACCTCTGAAATTATATGTAATACTGGTAGATACGTGTATATAGAAAGTTGTATCGACATACCTCCCCCCATCTTGATGGACGCATCATTAGATATTGTTCATATAATCTTTGCAAAATTATTTACAATGAAAGATGGTTTCGAACCGAGTGATATTCGTATAGTATATTCGCCAAATTCATCTTACAATGTCGTTGATTATACATATACATGCGAACCCGACTCTGCTGTCTGTCGTTTTTTTGAGACGAATGAAATGATTATTTCAAGCAATATTGTACGTCCATATGTAACAACCTCATGTGTAACCATTGGAGACAAACAACTTGTATTTGAAACGAATATTTTACCGATTGATGCAAATCACTGCAAGATATATATTTGTTGCTATCAGAACATTGGGTTGTATTACAGGCACCAAAAATGGATAGGTAAGATTATACAAACGTTTCTGGATGTATATACGCAATTATCGATTTGCTCAAGATAATTCATTAGATTTGTAATAGTGTATTTGATTGCTCAATATATCAAATGAGACTATTTTTTTAGTTTTTAGTTTATATAATATTTGAAATGGCGTTTTATTGGTGCAAACAAGTGCAGGTGGAACATGTAACATTGCTTTTAACATTTGTTGATTTCAAAACTGCGATGGAAAATTGATATTATTCTACAATGAGATAATAATATAACTAATTAAATTCAACATGTTAACGAACCATTTTACCGAAGAAGAAGTTGATCAATCCGTATATACCCAAACCGTTAGGTTGTCTCGGTATTTGTATTCTATCACAGACGTAAAACAATCACTGTTCTTGTCTATCCTTGGTCACGACGGCGAACAAGCATTGTTTTGGGGATATGAATTATACTTTTCCGGATTTCAAGAAGAAACCTTTGATTATTTATTGGATATAGCAAAAATACTGTTTCAAATCTATCCGCTCGATTGCGACGAAGACAACCACATGATTGATTTGGTGAACTATAGTCTGTATTTATGGAGACTTTCCCCGCACGATGCACATAACCAACTTGGACATTGTATATTAACCATGTGCAATCACAATCACAACCTAGCGCCGTTTATACATACCTATTTCCAAACGAACGTTGAAAAAACATCACATTTATCAGACAATATTTATATTACATTTGATTCAGAAAAAGTAAACAATTATACGCCATCTTATTCCGATAAACCCTTGTATAAAGTATTACAATATGCACGAAAATATGCAGTAAATAAAACGTACAATCAGTTGTTCCAGACCTATACGCCTGAAAATTTGAACGAAGTCTACTTTACAAATTGGTTGTATCATGCGAGTTTCTCACCTATATGGGAACAACGTATACTAGAATATGGCGGCATCGTCAACGAAGAAGAAAAGCAAGTTATATTTGAAGATGAAGATTTGGAACAAGAATTTTATAGCAAATGGAATTATGAACCTGACGAACAGTCGATTGAAACACACCAAAAAGCGATGGGAAACAAAGAAGATTTGCAAAATGATTTGGAAACATTTTGTAAACAATATGGTTACAAAATACTAGAAGATGTATAATTTACAAATTGAATATACTCATCGTTTGGTAAGTGAAATAAGTGGTTGCAGTCATCAAGACGGCGCCCCATAAGGTATCCATTAATGCTAAACTGGGCAACCATTTTTTCAGTAACGCCATATTTGTAGCGTCGTACACGCCATACATCACAAAACCTAATACAAATGCATCTTGTAAACTGCCGTGTTTTGAAATTACAAAATAATTCAAACCAACAATCAAACACAAATAACTGGCGAAAGCGCCCGCGTAATTGAGTGCGAATGGGGATTTTTGGATCATAACGGTTTGGTCCACAAAGGGTTTTCCAAAGGTAGACAAATAGGCTATGTCTAGAACAAGCATAATAATACTAGAAATAAGGATGGGATACAACATAATATATACAATTACATAGATATTATATTGAAATGCGGAAAATATTCCACATAAGTTTGCTTACGACAATCATACATAATAAATAAATGCTACCCATGCGTATGAATTTGATACGGGCCCTTTTATGTTTAGAATGATTGCAGATAATATTCTATGCAAATAATATATACCATGTCTCAATCCAAATGTAGTCAATGCAATGTTGTACATTGTACCCAATGTAATGATGTTAATTTTTTTCTTTCTCGTCAGAGGCGTATTATGAAGCAAAGTGGAACCGATAGTTCTATGTATCTACAGCAACGCGCGGCATTGGAAAGTAATATCAATACCACCAACGAAGGAGTCAAACACGATAGTTACCAGCGTTATTTAAACAAGAAGAAGCGGGGAAATATGGTGCGCACATTGAACGACAATGACGCCAATGTCGAACCAGCAAAATACGGAAACAAGATTCAGGCGTTCTTTATGACGTATAAGCTGAAGGATGATTGTGGGTGTTAGAGAACCGCGGTCTAACATAATTAGCAAACTTATTCAAAGTCTACTCAGACAGTTATATAATATGTTAACCAATAAATATTATATAATCAGGACCGGAGATTTCGCTACAAATGGGAACAAAAAAATATATTATTCATTGTTTTCAGTTTGCTTGTGTTTAGAAGAATATATCTCACTCAATTCAATGGATTGCTTTCACATTATGGTCGGATCGACATTTGTTTGGACGATCATTGAATGTATCCTGCATCATACAAAAACGCGTGTTATCAAACCTATGTATGTAACTGGCTTATATAGACAATATCAGTTGCCTCAGTATATCGGCATATTTCTGCAAGGATTTCAAGAAGGCGGTGTGGTGACGACATTTGGTCTTTATTTCGGCGATCGTTTATTTGATTTAAAATCGTTGATATTGTTTCATGCATTCATCGCGTATATCATATCAAATATGAATTCAAAACACACAAACGTGCAAATTGCATCCAAACGGCATATAAATAACTATAAATCGTTGATTATAATGGGAACGATTGCAATATATAATGCGTTCATGCTATGCAACCATCATTTGCATGTCCGAAGACAACTACAGATGGCTTTTGCAATGACTTATGTATGTTCTATATGGACATACATAGCATACAAAAAGGGGTTTCGAACAGTGGAAATACAAATACCTACCCATGATGGATACATTATCAAACAAAATACATATCTGGATGCGATTTTGATTTTGGGATATGACGTCATATTTGAAATTACCATTGCCTATTTAACATTTTACAACTGGTTTATAATCTAATATATAACCCTTCGAAACAAGTGATTTTATAGTACAACATATAGATGAATTCTGAAAGGTCTATTATTATTTTTTCAACTCTCTAGAATTTTTTGCACATTTGGACATTTTTAAAAATGTCCAATTTTCATTTTTGTGAGAAAGTCTTTGAAAAGCAAAACTTAAAAAACACGTTCAAGGCATAATGCTGCGATTTCCATTTTTGATGAAAATATTTGACTGCATACTTTTTTTATTGTTTTTTGAAAAAACAGTTTAGGCGTAAAAATGTGTAAGCAAATATATATTACAAATGCTTACAGAAATTACATCAAAAAACGCCGAAAATTTTTATTGTAAAAATTGTGATTTTAAATGCAGCAAAAAAAGCGATTGGACAAGACATATGACCACTGCAAAACATAAAAAACTTACAAATCTTACACATTTTACGCCAAAAAACGCCGCACCAACTATGCAGGTATGTGATGTATGTTCTAAACAGTATAAGTCACGTATGGGTTTATGGGGACACAAAAAGAAATGTAATATGACGAACCAATCTGTAAAAATAGTAGATGAACATATAACTGAAGATGATAACCATATGTCTCATACGATGATGGAGTTAATAAAACAAAATCAAGAGTTTAAAGAACTCATTGTGGAGCAAAACAAACAATTAATTGAACTTGCACAAAAACCAACTACCACCAACAACACGATTAACAACAATCAAAAATTCAATTTACAAGTATTTTTGAACGAACAGTGCAAAGATGCGCTTAATATGTCTGAATTCTTGGAGAATATGAACCTGGATATGGAAGATTTGACGGAAACAGGTCGTTTGGGGTATGTAGGAGGGATTTCTCGTATTTTAATCAATAAACTGCAAGAATTGGATATTTATAAGCGTCCTCTTCATTGCACAGATTTGAAACGAGAAACTTTGTATATCCGAGAGAATAATGAATGGGAAAAACAAGCAGACTCTAAAGAAAAACTATCCCATTTGGTAAATAAAGTCGCGAATAAAAACTGTAAAAATCTCAAACAGTGGGTGGATGAACATCCAAACTACAATATTTTCGATTCTCCTGAGAACATGGAATATATAAGACTTGCACAAAGTGTTCTTGGTGGGTTGGGAGAACAAGAATGCAAACAATTCAAAGAAAAGGTGATCAAAAGTGTAATCAAGGAAGTGATGGTGAACAAGATCTAACGTGTAATAAAATGTAAATAGGTGCATCTGGCGATTTACATTTTATGTTTACTCATTGCACACATTGCAATAGTTTCCAACAATTGATTTCCAATCAATACCATCTCCGCAACCATCGCAAATAAGAGGGACCCTATCTTTTTCACGTTTTGTGGTTGAATTTTGAAGTCGCCAATAACAATTGTGGCATCGGTTATTTTGTGCAGGTACGCCATCGCCCATTTTCTTTTTACATGTAATACAGCATTTCACACTAGTTGACTCTTGTATGAGCGGCATATATTCTTCATTTTCAGACATCTTGGTTTTCTTCGATACTTGTTGTAAGATAATTCAACGTATCTTTTATTTCCTTTTCTTCTTCATCATTATTTGTATGTTTCTCTTCTATATCATGTTTCGCATTCGCAACCTCTGGTTCATGCAGCGGTGTAGTATCTTCAACTAATATGGGTTCGCTAATCTCTTTAGTAGCGATATCTTCTTTTGTATCAGCAAGTTCCTCTTTTGACGGCGATGTCGATAACCCATTCTTTAGATTTAATAGTTGGTCTTCCACGTTCATTTTTTGAATATAATGCAGACCCCACGAAGGAAGATTGTATAAACAGTTCATGAACGAACTGTATTGACTCGATGATACCAACGAACCTTGTTGAAATTCTATGGAATACCACCAAAAAGAAGGAATATATAACATACACCCTTTTTCCAACACAATGTCCATTGTTTCCATTTGTTTTACGTTCGCCGCCCATTCTGATTGCGGGTTCCAGATATGTATAGGCGAGCGGAAATCATACCGTTCATAATCATGATGCGGGTTCAACAAATCCGTATTTTCCCAAGACGACATTTTAATAGAAACACTGCCTTCATGACAGCAAATAAATTGACTATGTTGTGTGTGATAACGAAAGGGAGTATGTGACTTATCTTTTCCAAACAAGATGTCGTATTTAGACACAATATTCATGTCGGGTTTCAACAAAAAGTTGTTGGTTTCGAAGACTTTACGCAATGGACTGGTTTGTATTGCCTCGTCATTGTGTTCTGTATAATAAGGTTCATCAGAAGATGTTTCGAGCAAAATATTCGCATTGTGTGTATCCATTTCGACATAACTGTTGTCGGGAACTTCTTTATAAAAATCGTGTTCGTTCTTAATTTGCATATATTTGAGCGCACGGACTACATCAGTCTTGTTAATGCGTGAAACGAAATCTGGATTCACATTATTGTAGTTAATTACGATAGGCAGTTTCAAGCGACAATAGTCGTGTACATCTTTTCGTTCAATATAGTCCAATTGGTATACTTCTAAATCATTATTTTTTTTGTGTTGCTCTGCTAATTGTAAATAAAAAATAAGTACTAGAAAAAATACCAGTAAATTAATTAGGAATGACATAATATAGTATTTTGGTATACACTATTATATTGTTTTTTGTCTATATATTGAACGCGATGAATTGGACCACTATTCGTCGTCAATCTTGGGGGCGATGAAGAAAACCATTTTCGCAGCTTCAATGTCGCTATCCAGTTCATATACAATTTTCAGAGGAAATCCCTCCTTTGCGTGAAAATGAATATGCTCTGACAATTTGGAATACAACGACACATTGGACAAAATATTCAAACTGTAGGATATATTCAACTCTGCATCTTCCTCGATTTCATAAGAAGTCAAGTCATCTGTGGTAATTTTCACATTCATTTTTCCGCTCTCGTCGCTGTTCGCGCTCATAGTTAGATTTTCTTGGTCACAAGACAAATTCAAGGTGTCGCCAAATAGTTTCATATCTTTCACTACGCTGGCGAAATTCGCAGATGGCAGTGAAATATCAGCAGTGCTGGCCATTTCAGGAATACTCATAATTTCGCTTTCAATGTCCATCAAAGGCAGTGTAAATTCTTTATCGTATACATTTTTATCATCACAGTGAAATTCAATCGAAATACGCTCACCCTCCGAATCAAACGATAAATGGATATCTTGTTTTTTGTCTCGTGTATTCAATACTTTGAACAACATGTTCGAACTAATTCCGATAGTAATGGATGCATTATCGACAAGTTCGTATGAATCGAACCACTCCTTGGGTAGGAAAATTTCAAATACCGATACCTTGCTTGGATCCATGCATTGAATGTACATCTTGTCCTCGTCAAAAATAATATTGATATGTTCAGAGAACAGTTTTACGTGTTGAAACAAAGACACGAAACCATCGGCGTGGTGTAGTTTGGTAATAGCGAATTTATTGGACATAACAATGGCTTCACGTATAATATATATAGTATATGAACAGACAGTGTTTATATAATTTATTTCTTACTAATGACATACAATTTCGTTTGTAAATCTGTAAATTCAGTTGGTCCGATAATGCTTGCAAATAAACTAATGATCTGACCAGTGAAACTAGGCGCATTGACTATGGTGCATGTTTTAATAACATCGTCATATTTGTTAGATATTTTGCTCATACTCATTTTAATAAAATTTTTATATCGCTCGAAACCAGTAATTGTTAGTGTATCAAAATCTATCCTAAGATCAATACTGTTATAATATTTCTTTCCGTACTTTAACAATTCGATAAAATAGTCAGTTAATGGACCACATACATCATCAGTGGCAAATGTCTTAAATACAGGATAGTTCAGCAACAACATGTTTGTACCTTCCTTGTAATACACGGTTCTTCCGATTAATTCGTTCATTCCGACTTCGCTTAATACTTTGTTCGCGCAATCTATTTTCTGTGCCTTTTTAAAAAATCGATGTTTGGTATTTTCTTGATAATATTGGTCTTGTATAGATTGGATCTTGTTATTGAGATTGTTGTCGGACATTTTGTATAATCAACTTATATTATATTATACAAAAATAAATGCATGTTTTTAATTTATTTGCACAACTTGTTTTATTCATCATTTGTTCGTATTTCTTCTTTCGCAAGAGTAGATACATCCACGCTGGTAACCTCGTTCACATTACTAAATACATTGTTCAAACTTGCGTCGAGTTCCTGGAATTCTGGTTCAGAAATCTCTGTCTGGTCCATGTTTGATAGTATCTGTATGCGTTCGTTTACCAACAGCTTGTTTACGTCCATGGTATATGTTTGCAGTTTCAAGACGGTGTCTTTCATTTCAGCAATCTCATTCGCAAACAGTTCGAAGCGAATATTAATTTCATCCACTAGTGAGATTAACTCTTGTTGTGTATTCTGGTCACCATTTGAAGATGTCTGGTTCGTCCCTTTTTCGAGTGCAACTACACGGGAATTCAACAAAGTAATCATTTCGAATGTGGTATAGGTTTTCGACTTGTTATCATTGGGCTCTGTACTCAAGTTTTCGGATATAGAATTCAAGTTGGGCGTAGAGTTTGAAAGTGGATTTGCTTGAGCGCCGACACGTCTGCGGATTGCTGCAGCATTGGAAGAACTCATATGTAAGTAATATATATCTATGACCGAATAATGTTTTTATTTCTTTTACGCAGACATATTCATTTTAATTGTTTCGTGACTTTTGTACTCTTCCTTCCATACAATGTCGGCAACTTGGTAATCTTCTAAAGATTTCTTGTTTGGGATATCCATCGTGGGAAACGGCAATGGTTCTCGAGTAATTTGTATCTTCAATGCGTCAATGTGGTCATTGTAAATGTGAGTATTGCCCATAAAATATACAAATTCTTCAGCAATCAAATCGCATTCCTTCGCGATCAAATGGGTCAAAAATGAATATGATGCAATATTGAAAGGTACACCTAGACCGACGTCGCAACTGCGCTGATACAGAGCACACGACAAATAGTGTTTGTCACCCTCGCTGCGGACATTAAATTGAGCAAGAACGTGACACGGAGGCAACGCCATTTCGTCCAACTGACACGGGTTCCACGCAGACATAATCAATCTACGTGATGCACGTCCTTCTTCGGTTTTTAGATTATCAATGATATATTGCAACTGATCGATGCCCTTGCCTGAATAATCGGTATAACGATCTACATATTCTGCATTGAAATGTCTCCATTGATGTCCATATACGGGCCCCAAATCGCCTTCTTCGTTCTGGGTTAAACCGCGACTGTCCAGAAATTCTCGAGTGGAATTGCCGTCCCAAATATGCACCTTTTGTTTTTGTAGGTCTTCGTTGTCGGTACATCCACGAATAAACCAAATGAGTTCTTTGAAACAAGTTTTCCAAGCCACTTTTTTCGTAGTAAGAAGAGGAACCGTGCCGTCTTTTAGTGGGAAACGCATCATGTTTCCAAATAGAGTTTTTGTATCTCCATTGCGACCATGATGATCATGTCCACGTTCAAGAATATCACGAATAAGTTGTAAGTATTGTTGCTCTGGATGAGACATGGTAATACACTGTAATTCAGTTTTTTGTTTATATAATTTCTTTATGATTGTATATACAAATGGAAAATCTATTACAAGACGGAGGCGAAGTTATCAAACCTACTATTTTCAATCATGTATTTTCCAGCAGCGAGGAGAGTATGGGCGAATTGATGAATGTTCTTCAATATGCCGTAATGGGCGTAATTCCCGTGGTTTTATTGAATAAGACAATTCATCATTTTATTCCCGAGGCTGATACTCAAAAGTCAAGTTTCGAACTTTTAGCAGAAGTATTAATCCAATTATCTTTGTTATTCATAGGCATTGTATTAATCCATCGTCTCATCACTTATTTCCCCACATATAGCGGTTTCAAATACGAGAATTTAACCCTTACCAATGTGATCTTGGCGTTCCTGATGATTGTCCTCAGCATTCAAACCAAATTAGGCATCAAGGTGAATATTTTGGTTGATCGTGTTATGGAACTGATTAACGGTCCTGATGAAGAGGAAGAGATGCAGCAGCAGAAGGGTAGAAAATCCAAACACATTCCCAGTCAAGCTGACCATTTAGATAATTCTCAGATGCAACAGGGATCATTCCCACCTGCGGCTGTTGCTGGAACCCAGGCCAGAAATGGTATGCAACCTACACAAGAACCTCCTCAACAACGTGTTCAGCAACAAGAGCAAGCGATGGATTACAATATTGGCGTCGACCCTATGGCTGCTAACAGTATGTTAGGTGGTTCCTTCGGTGCTAGTTTTTAAACCTGCTCTTGGTCTTTTGTAAATAATTGGTATCATCATATTTCAATTATTTATTTTTTGGATTTCACACATTTGAAAGTTTCATTTCGGTTGTATCCAGGTTTGCATATTTTTACGCAGCGGTTGGTAAGAGGATTTCTTTCTTTTCCTTCCGGACAAATCCCAAGTGAATTTTTCTTCTTTTGCGTTTTACTCTTAGGGATTTTCACGCAGCGAAAATTTTCATTGCGACGAGAACCTTCTTTGCATTTTTTAACACAACGTTTTGTTCGCTTATTGTATTCTTTTCCTTCTGGACAAACCCGTTTGGGAACACTTTCCTTTATTTCTTCTTTTTGATCAGGAGTTAATGATAGAGATATTGTGGAGATTTCATTCGCGACAGAAGAAGACGTTTTTTGAATGGATTGCATATTTTCAATCGACTGCTTTAATAACTTGGAATGAGTGTTTGTATTTTTATCCACCAGTCCACTGTCGATTAATATATGTTGATACTCATACAATGCACTCCGTAGAGTCGTACGATTATACACATTGGGGTCGACCATGCTCATAAATAAGTTTTTGAAACGTGACGCTAGAAGAGTATCTTTGTTCATTTTCAGATCCATTTCTATTTCAATCGTTTCCAAAATATGTTCAGTATTATTGTAAAGGTCCATAAACGCTATGCCTACACCATATAGGTCCATGGTCTTCAATGATTTGTCTAAAAATTGGTCGTAATCGCTATCAATCATATCCAAAAAGTTCATAAACTCCGTAATGTGATTCTTGATTGATTGTTTATCGTTGTTGTAAATCACCTCAAAAAAATAGGGACAATTCTTTTCTATTTTCTTTAATATCGGACGCATACGAACTTCTTTGTCGTGAATGCTCGATTCTACAAACGTCTTGAAGTCATTTTTGTTCCACAGCGCAATTTCAAAAGGGAACGACCAATGAATATCGTATCCATAATCACTATGGATTGCTTGACTGCTTACATTGTTAATGTTATCCATTAAACCGAAGTCAATGAAGTTCACTCTGTTTTCACTCTGATTATAAACAATGTTTTGCGATTTTAAATCGTGATGAATAATGTCGTTGTCTAAAAATAATTCTAAGCCTTCTAGTAACCGGATACCTTCAATTAAGAAATCAATGATTTGTCCCATATTTTCGGTATTTGCGTTTTGTTTCTTAAATTTGCCTGCGAATTGTTCAATATTCAAACCACCATTCTTCATAATGAGCAATGAGAACAATTTCATCTCTTGTGCAGTCGGACGAATTTGTTTGCAGTCTTTGATGGCGAGTAAATTGGATGGTATTTTGGATGGTTTACATATACTTGGTTTTCCCAAATGATATTCGCCGTTTTTATCTGCCTTGCTAACGAGAAAAAATTCGTTCAATTCTTCTTGTGCGTCATGATGCCCCATCAATTTGGATACATTGCTAATTGAGTCTTGTTGTTTTTGATCTACGCATAGCAAAGGGGGATTGTGGACGCATCCGTAGCTGCCTTCGCCTACCCATTTAGGTTGTATGATGACTGGTTTTTTCGGGCGAACTGTTTTTTTTGGGCGAACTGTTTTTTTTGGTTGAGATATATTTAGTTGTGCGTTATTCGGTCGAGGTGTGTTTATTTGCGACATAAATTGTTATCTTATAGAATAGTGAGATAATATACTAAATAACCCCGAATTGATTATTCTGCGATTGTATAGGGTTGGTCAGGGTCATTTTGTAAGTAAACAGAACACAATTCCATGTTTTGCTCTATGTGAACAACCGGTTTATTTTCCCATTCCGTATATGAGACTGCTTTGGTGGTAGGGCGTTCTAAGTTCAATAGTGTTTGTAACGCAGACATTCTTCGTTCAAGTGGGAACATTTGTTGGGGTAGTTTTCTAGATAATTGTTTCCATCGCCATTCAAACTGCAACGCGGCAGACCAATCGGGAAATCCAGATACGTAACATGCCCTCGTCCAAGATTTTCCGGCTGCGACTTTTACCCCGGTGGCGTGTGCTCCACCCTTAATTTCTTTGTTGTGTTGCCGTAATCTTCTGTCTACATCTACCGTTGCGCCTACATACGTCGCATTGTCGGTACATTCCAAAAGATAGACGAACATATCTTTATTATATACGACTATTTAGATAGTTACAATGAAAACGAATAATTTGTGTAGAAAAAAAATAAGTAATCATTCCTGAAGTTATATTACTTATTTTTTATGAAGACCAGTCACATTCGTTGCGCCCTGCCCAACCGCCTGGCGTGTTATGTATCAACCCATTGCATATAAATGTTCTCTTTAACTAAATTATTTACATAAAATGCTTCAATTCCAATTGTTTGTAGTCGCGATCGTGGTTGCGAGGACGCTCCATAGGCATAGCAATGGTACTCTGGTCCTCCAAATACTTGCGGTAACTGATAGCAGCACTGTGTACGTTAGGAACGCAATAGTTCAATACTAGTTTGTTGAGGCGCTCGACTTCTTGGGTAATCTTATCCAAACGATGTTCTGCGTATTGTAGATAGGTGCTTCTCATAATGATCTTCAATGTATCGACGTTTTGAGGAGGGACTAAAATTTCTTCTTTGGACGCCTTGTGAACGCCGGCGCGAATACCGTTTTGCAGTATTTGCACATTCTCTGCGGAAAAGAATACATTGGATAACATGTTGTTCTCCAACTCTCCTGCAAGGGCATTTCTGTATTCAGAGGATTTGTTTTTGGCCGCAACTTTTTCCTGCATTTTAAAGCGCACTTCAGGGGAAGGTTCCGTGATCAGGTTTACGCGTCCATTCAGTGCCTGCTTGTTTAATATAGATTCTTGTGGTTTATTGTAGTTATTTGTGTTGAATAAAGATGACATGTTTCAAATTCTGGTATATTCTTTCCTTAGAAATTATATCTGCACTCGAGTTACTAAATATATTTAGTGTTGTATGAGAAATATGTTTCTACATAGTATAGAATGGATCGCTTTTATTCGATTGTATTAATTGTTGCTATTATTGTCCTTATTGTTATTTTGGCTTATATTGGAATGCAAATTTCTAGCAATGCTGGACAAGATACGCCATATCCTCCTCAACATGGACATTGCCCGGATTATTGGGAGTCTATTGAAAGAAATAACATCAATGTATGCCAGATACCCTCGGCAAATGATGAGGACCCTCATCCCAATCTAGGTTCCATCTACGAGAACGGACAAGTAACACTTACCACCGACTCTACTCCCGGTTACGATGAAATATCCAATACGATTGATTTCGACGATAAAAAATGGTACACTGGTCCTTGTATGAAAAAGAAGTGGGCCAACCAGTTCAGCATTATCTGGGACGGTGTTTCAAATTACAATGATTGTTAGATCTAAGTAATTACACTAAATACGGTTCTTACGTAGATGGTACATATACATATGTTTTAGTACATACATATGTATAGATTATGAATAAATATGAGCTTATTTGGTTGTGCTTCCAGTTTCAAACTTAATTACCTTGGGAGGTTCTCCACTGCTCGACATTAATTTGTCGAGTGTAATTGGATACTGAAACAGTTCGTCGTAGTCATTTCCGTGAATGTCTTCTCTTTCGATCTGCTTTTTCTCTGTAGTATAGTGGACCATTTCCATAACAGGGTGAGCAAGTTCTCGACGCTTTAGAATGAGAGGGTTGAGTTCTTTTAATTGTATGTTAGTTGCATCGGTTAATAATTGTTTGTTGTTAGTTTGTTTATATTCATCAATGAGAACCTTTATCTTTTGTGTCAATAGGTACATATCTTTGTCGAATTTATCGATGAGTTGCTGGGTAACGCTGTTGTTCATATGAAGATTGTATTCGTCCAATAGACCTTTGTATATTACACTGTCGTCGTTGTATTGTTCCAATGCCTGTTTAAAGTTCTCAATAGATGCTTCTTCGCTGGTATAATTAAAAAGAGTATCTAATTTCTGTTTGATAATATTTACCTTTAAACCCTCCGCGGATTCTTTGAACACAGACATCATTTCGTCCATGGTTGTGTATTCGCCCATATAAATGTCGATTTGCAAATCGCAAGGTGAGGTTTCATCTCCACAAATCGCCATATAGTGCTGGTCCTTTTTGAAAAACTTGGAGCCCACATTTCTGTTGCAGTTTACGCAATTGGGTTTTTTGTTTTTGGATACGTGTTTATGTTTGTATTTGTTCTCCATTTTGAAGTATTTGTCCAATGATTCGTACACATCCATGCGTTTTTTTCCTCTGCGATATTCGTCTTTGGGTTGAATAGGAAGACTGGAGTTAATAAATTGAATGTCTGGATTGTTGTCCATATCAAATTCGATCACACTTTCAGGTAGGTTCTCGATACGTAGAATATTATTGTTGGATACGTTTATTATTTTTAGCTGTTGCGCATCGCCAAAGTTGAGTTGGGTTAACTGGTTAAATGATGCATGTAATTCTTCCAGCGTTTCAGGGAAGTTTTCCAAAGCGGTCAGGCGATTGTGATTGATAGATAGTTTTTTCAGGTTGTCTAATGTGGAAATATCGAATTCTGCGAATTCATTGCCATCTACATTCACATCTTCCAGCGAATTAGGTAAGTCTTCGATTTGTTGTAATAAATTATTTGTACAGTGAAACACTTTAATTTTGGGAAGTTTGGTGGGAATATTTACAATGTCCGTCAATTTGCCTTCTCCGAACACGATTTTATTCACAAGTAAAAATCCGTTTGCTATTAATATCGACATATCGAGTTCTCCATAAAGAGGGTCTTTCACTATGATTTCAGTAGTTTCCTTTGAATATGTTCCTAACAGGTTCTCGAATTGCGCTTGTGCCCTATTGTTATTCTGAATTACATCGTTTCTTTCATCTTCGATAATGTTCATTCTATATTGATATATATAACCAACAAATAATAATAACAAGACAACATTATCAAAATTAGAAATGTTCTAAAGAAGGCAGATTTGTAATATTGGTCATCATTTCCTTGTTCTCGCCCATTTCTTGTTTATAATAACGTATTTTGGACATAACATATTGCTGATCTTCAATCATTTTCTGTTGTTTTTCTAAATCGCTCTTCTTGTTTAGACTGCAGTTATAGAGGGTCAACCCAGCAATGAGTACAAAGAGAAAGAGAATACCAAAGTTCAATACATAATAGTACATGTTTGTGCGATATTGATGGCAAGATTGTAAAGTATGGAACATGTAATTGCGAAAAGATGGATCAATGAGCAGAGGCGGTTCCATAGTCCAGATAAAATATAGAAGTATATATTTTATTTGCATAGAGAAATTAGGTTACATATACGCTAAATAATAGAGAACACCTAAATAACTGAATATTGCTACCAAGATGGAGACTAACCAAATCGGGATGACTGTTTTGTGACGATATCCGACGCCAAATGGACGAAATCCGCCATCTTCGCTATACATAATAGTTGGTTTCAACATATGGATAATCGAAAATATAATTAAAAAAATAGAAACAGTGACTGATAATTTATTTACTTGAACAAACCCTTTTAAATTCGCCATGATGACTTACTTACAATAGGAAGATAAAAAAGAAGGAGAAAATTAATCTTCGCCATTAAAGTCATCTTCATCTCTATCTTCGGGATAAAAATCCCCATCGTGGTAATCTGTTTGCAATTCGCTGAAGTCGACACCGTCTCTGTATCCTGCGCTTTCATTTTCCATATCTTGCGCGTATTGGTCTTCTTCTATCATATCGTCCAAATCCACAACTTCTTGCTCGGCTTCTTTAGATGTGGTTTTGTTTTGAAATTCAAAAAATTCGCCTTCGTTCATTTCATTGTCGAAGCGTTTTTTATCGTATTTCCAAATTGCGTCTTGATTTCCAACATTCCAGTTACCGAGTTTATGAATTTTACTCAATTCTTCTATTCTACGTTGTTGTGGAACCATATTTCCTAAATATGTAATCATTGCTTGACGCTCGTCTTGTCTTTCGCGTCGCATACCTCTTTCAATATCCGCATAAGACAAGTTCATTACCTTTTTGTTATCCATTTCGATGTTTAATAATGCGACGATCAAATCTGCAATCTTCACCTTGAGATCGTGTGTAACATCTGATATATCTACTTCTTGAAGTGCACCTACATAGTCGTTGTTTTCTTCGGTGGTATTTGTTTCCGTAATAATATTTCCAAGAGTTTCATTCATCTCTTCTTTCTCTTTGCGAACATTGCCTTTGTATTCATTCAAGTTGGTTTGAACCACCATTGTATTTTCAGTGGATTCAATAAAAATGCAAATGCACGTGTAGAAACAATATTTCAATAATAACATAGTTGTTTTGTTATTCAAAAACGAATAATAGGTGGTGCGCGTGTTTCCCGTTTGTTTCACTACTTCTTCTTGCACCGGGAAATGACGAATGAATTTATTCAAGTCCGAGAACATATCGTCCATTTCATTAAACAACTTGATTACAATGGAATTTTCATAAAAGGGTCGCAAATGCATGTAATATTCTTCATGATAGTCCATTAAGTGTTGAACGTGCAATTTAGATAAGTTCCATTTTTTATAACCATTGTTGCTATCCATATACGGATGGAAGCCTTTTCCGTTACGAATTACATTTGGATATACTTGTGTAACGTGATACATCATATTTTTTACAAATTGAGAAAATGTCTGCACATTATCGTTGTGATTGTTGTCGACAATGTTCCATGTATCGATGTTTTCTAGGAATTCACGAACGTGTTTGTATTTCGATTCTTCATTTTTGGAAGACAAGTAAGTATTAATCGCAACATATGCATTTTTGTTTACTTTATCAAGATGTTTGGCTAGGCTCTTTACTTGAGATGTTTCTTCTGTATACATTTTACCAGGTTGGACATTATCGATGACTTCAAAAAGCAATTTGCGCATTTTTTGTGGAATGATAGAAGAGTCTTTATCTTCAAGATAATTTAATATGTCTTGAAATCCATCTACTAACTCGTAAGGTTTTGTTGGTTCAATCTGCACAATGTGTTCTTCATTTACAATATTCAATAAAGCCTTTAAATCGCTCTCCGTATATTGCTTTCCATTTCGCTTTAAGAATTCGATTTTTTCGGGCAACGACCACTGTTTGTTATAGCCCTCCGGTTTATCGCTACATACCGCCTTATATTTCTCAGGAACAGGTACATCTCTATCATACAAACAGTGTTTCATAATGAAAGAATATATTTTTTCCTCTAAATTGCCGCTCGATACAACTGGGTAGACCATACCAGTAAATTCTTTATGATATATCAATGGAGCAGCAGACATACTAGTCACTTGTTTCAATAATAATTCATTGCGTTTCACAGAATGGAAATAAGTAGACAACAATGGTTCTTGATTTATGAAATATTTGACTGGGTTCACTAAACCTGTATTGCAGCAAGCATTTTCAAGAAAGGGCATAGAAGAAGCCGTCTTCAATAATAATTCTTTATCCTTCACCAATTCGTTGATGGTTTTGATAATATGGTATCCATAAAACATATTTTTACTCTTTACAATGTTTACGAGATGGTTTTGTTTTGCGTTTCCAGATTTGATAAGTGCGTTCAACTCTTTATTAAATTCAGGAGTTACATTTTGTATGGATTTATCCAGTTCATATTTAACAACAGGCGGCAAGAAATGGACCCATTTCGCAATAGCGTGTGTATCTGGAATAGTAGATTCTGGGTTCAATAACAAATATTGTCGTTTGTCCGTCAATTTCTCTTGAACATCAGGACGTTTCAGGAATCGCTCCTCCATCATTTTTGTAATGCGGGGAATAATTTTATCGACGGATTTATATCCTTTCAGAGAACTCCAAGGGTCGATCGTACTTTTAATTTTGAAAATGACGCAAGATATATATTGTATCGCTCCTGTGTCTTCGACACCAGAAAGAGGATACCCAGTAAAAGAACGCACGCACCCTGGGAAGGTTTTGTTCGATTTGAAAGAAGGCATTTGTGTTTGGACCGCAATAATCAATGAATTTGCAACGGCAAGAATTAGGTTCTCATTCTTGTAATTCTTGTAACTGGGTATTTTGACCTTCTTTTCCTTGCCCTTATTTATTTTATCGGTTTTTTGTTTGTATTCATCTTCACTAATGGTCGCCTTATCGATAACTATACTCGATACGCGTAACACAAAATCTTGTATCTCTTCGTGGGGAAGATGTATACGTTCACATATAGTCACAAGCACATTGTATATGCTGGACATGGTTTCATTTTCAAAAATAGGCACGCCCTTTGTTTTCCCCTTTGTGGATGCATAGACATCACCCAAATCTTTTTCTAACATACTATGCGTGGTAATGCGAAAACCGCTGTCGTTAAACATTTCTTCTTCTTGGAAATCGCTCTTTCTCAAAACAACGCCACTGTGTTTGTCTACAATGTCGCCTCCTTCTTCTCTACCATAATCATTGCAAATTTGGTTTAATTTTTCGTTATAATTTTCACCAGAGACAAATGCCTTCGCCAATTCAAAAATAGTAATAGGCATCAATTTGGTATTGGTTTCTTTGCAATATAGCCAGTGTTTGTCTTCTTCTAATTGTTCAACCAGAGGATTGCGAGTATATTGAGAAGCAAACGACATAATGTTGTTTTGTTTTTTCACAAAATCAGTTTGTCCCAATATGCAATTCAATAATTCAAGACGCGGAGAAACAATAAGTTCATTCTTCTTTGCGAAGTTTCCGATTTCAACCGCCAGATTATTTGCTTTATATAATTGGACGCGACGAAGGTGCTGTATATTTTTATTGTATTTCAGCAAATAAGTGATCTCTTTTTCTAACTCTTGTATGAGTAATTCACGGGTCAGATGATATCTTCGGTCAAACTCGTTCAATATACTCTTTTTGTTGTGTTGTTTGAACCTAATCGTACTTTCATCATTGGTCTCGCATACATTGGACCGCGTATTTTTAAAACATGTTTCATTGATATTGCAAAACAGCGTGTTCGTATCATAAAATGCTTCTGTTGCAATCGTATCATCTCGAACCCAATGATTTTTCATGCGTTTATAATACATCAACTTACGCGTATTTTCGATCGTTTGGTCATCTTCTTCGCTAATTTCAGATAACTCAAGACTTTTCTGTTTCTCGGGTAAAATATCCAAAATTGCATACTCACCTTCCGACACCGGCTTCTTTTTGCTGATTAAAATCGTCGCCAATTCTTCCGCATAGTCGACTGGACAATCGTGTTTGTGAATCAAGACTTCAATAAGAAACTCTTTGAACGCCTTTGGATCCAATTCTTCCTTTTTTGATTTGTATTTGTCCATAATGTGATGAGGCGCATCATCGTATTCATTATCATAATAGAGTTCGTCCACATTGTTGTCTTTTTGAAGTTCACCCAGACTTTCATATTTCTTGGCCAAATATTTGCGAGTACAGTCAACCGATTGAATTTTATATTCATCATTCTCGAATGCGCCTTGTGCGTCCTTACCAAACAACACGTCGGTTAATGTAGACGAGTTTGTTTCGGCCATCAAAGATGTTAATCTTGAACTAATCAATCGAGGATATAGTTGATTTTCGTCTTGCGTGTATAACTTTGAAATCATTTCACTTTCACTGATTGATAAGTCATCTTTTTGCTGCATAGCAAAATACGCCTTTGTAAACGCGTCCAAAATATCAGCATTATCGGTAACAATGCGACTGACTGGGTTTTGAGTCTTGTTCACATTTCTTTGCTTATGTAAAGCATTATACAATCCTCTTTTTGTTTCCATTTTCGATTTCAGTTCGGAAATCTGCTGTTGCACAATGTATTGTATATCGACGTATTGTGTATACGTGATATCCTCGGTATGTATTCCATAAGGTTCCAATTGCTTGACTACATCTACAAAGGACAATTTATCGTGTAGATTTTTGCGAACTAATTTCAAAATGGTTCTCGTTTTGGGAATGATCACCTCTAGAAATTTCTTGAATTTGTCTTCTCTGTCTTGGTCAAGTTCTTCTTTATCATTGTTAATAATGAATTCATTGAATGATGAAAACAAATCGCTCCCTTCTTCATTGTCGTAGTCCAGTTCTTTGGACAAGTCGTTCACCACACGTGGGACAATATCTAAATTGGTTTTCAATATACGAAACAAAAATCGATATTGTTGGTTCAGTTCAGCTTTGTTCAAAATATTTTGCGAAGGCAAGTACATCGCGCTCATACGGATGAATGGCTCTGGTAGAGTAACAATCGATGAAACGCACATAGTATCATTTGGTGTAATCTGCTTACGGAAATATACGCTTTTCCCTGTCTTCATAACGTTTCTTTCCAGTTGACTGGATCCAGTTGTATATCTCTGTAACAAATATTTCTTTCGATTCAATGTAGATTGTGCGTTTTTACCTGATTTATATACATTCGCAACGCTTGATTCAAACATGCCGAGATTATCCACAATGGCCTCTAAATCTTCTACTACGGGTTTCACAGCCAAGCAATTCGAATCGTCAATGGGTGTATCGAATACTTTCATATTCGTATCAATCTTGTTATATGCTTCACTATAGTTATTTTCCATTCCTCCCGTTTTGGACTTATGAAATTCAGTTAATGTTTCACTCATTTGGTCAACCGAATTAACTGCATTTCTATATACAACATCACTTTCTTGCTCAACATCTTTTTCATCAGAATAAATAATCTTGCGGTTCTGCACAACGGGTAAAATCCATTTTAACTGGGTATTCAATTTGTGTATTTTCTCTACCAACGGTTTATGAAAAGGACCATTTATTTTCTTTCCGACAATATCTTGATTTTCGTCGTATTCAGAATACAGAGTTCTTAATTCTTTGAAACGTAAAATAAGACGATGAATATTTGTCAACACCTTATCACTGCGTTTATTATCTGGAATAGTGGATAAAAATTGGTCCATTAAATCATTGACTTGTGCCTCAATCGAATACGTTTTCTCGCTCTCTGGTATTTCCACCATTCGTGTAATCGCGTCTAATTTCTCACCAAATACAATTTCATTTGCGTCCAAATACATATCTCTCAAATTGTCTTTAAATGATGCATCCGCTTCGCTATCAGTTGGAATATTCATAATACTTTCTCCTTCTGGCGTAAATTCCATATCGGCTTGTTGCTGCTCGTTGATTTCTTCTAATGTAATATCCTCGTTCTCATTTAACTTATCTTGTACATCCACCAACGAAGAAACATTGTTCAACCCGTCAGGTTTCTCACGAATAACAATCTTATCGATAAGAGGATGTAACCCTTGATACGCAAAATCAATATAAAGTGTCTTTAAATCGGGATAAGTCACGATTTCAATCGTATCTTCCTCCAAGCTGATAATTTGGGCCGTAATAATCGCCGGTATCTCGCCGCCAAAATAAATATCGATATATGTCTTGGGCAATAGATTATGTATACGCGCAAACCCCTTTTCTTCACTTCGATGTATCAAATTAATGCCCACAATGGACTCGTCACTAAAAATACCATCCTCTGTAGTATTCAAATCGGTTAAATTTCCAGTAGAAGTATTAAATAAGGTGATTTTTAGCATATCAATATACGTAATCATAAAGGTCATTTCATGAAGTTCATCATTGGATGGGGAAATGATCTCAATAAAATCTCCATACAGAAGAGTTAATTTGTGTTCTCCTCCTGATTGAGCCATATTAGTAACAGCATCATTTGACGATAAAATATGTTTAATAAATTCCATTATTGTATTAATATATATTAATCATCTAAATTATATTCAAGCATAATGAATAAAACAATCAAAACCAATTTAAGGTTATCGTTATCTATTTAACTACGTTGGGTATGACTGAAATCGATAATCAATCAATACACGTAAATTACAATTTATCCGGAACCCCTTGTTTGAATGTACGAGTTATATCGGAAGAAAAAGAGCCAGGTTATTCGATATTGAACTATAACAAAGAGTTAATGAATGATAGTAAAGAAAATATAATGTTGTATCGTTCTGTTGTATTTTCGCATCCAGAACGAAAGTTATTGAGTTTTTCGCCACCTAAAATGGACGTGCCTGGTAAATTTTTTGCAACAGAAAATGTATCAGAAAATGCGACATACTATGTAAATGAATATATAGATGGTTTATTGGTTCACTTGTTCTATGATACGCGAGTGAATGAATGGAAACTGACTACACATAATAATGTAATACAACAATACGATGGAACAAAACAGCATAGTTTGTCGAGCGTGCTATGCAACGTGTTAAAATATAGTTCATCAAAAGATGTATCCAAACTCCCTTTTTGGGACAATTTTTCAAAGCAATATTGCTACAATTTTACATTGACGAATAAATACAGTCACGTAAACAAGTCGCGTAGATTATATTTAACGAGCGTATATGAAGTGCATAACCAGTACATCACCCCAATCAGTCCTGAAATATATGAAAAATGGAATATGTTTGATGTACTGCATGGGTTAATTCATTTCCCACAAAATTTTACTCGCACATTCCAAGAAACGAACATTCTTCAAGATGAAATAAAATCCCTCAATATATCCGGAATGGTGATTATGGATACCCAAACGGGGAATCGTTGTAAATACGTGTCTGATGCATACAATATATATCACAAACTGCGACACATCGAACCGTATTATCTGTATATATATGTTTGTTATGCGCGAATGGACAAACACAAGAAGATGTTGCCGTATATTTACAAGTCACAATACAATATGAAAAATATTCACTCGATTTGGACAGCTTTTGTAAAATATATTCATCAAATGTATATAGACAAGTATGTATTCAAGAAAGATGTGTACATTCAAAACAGAATGAACGCTTGTTTGAACGAAATTCATCAATTGTATTATATCTACTACAAATCAAGGTCTATGCAGTCAAAAGTAACGAAAACGCAGGTGTTGGAATTCTTATTAAAGAAACATCCTCAATACGCTCTCGATTTGTTACAAAATATGTAAAAGGACAATAACAATTTTACATATTGCGTGATTATATTTGTTCCAATCCTAAATTAGCAAGGTGGTCTGCGCGCGCATTGTCTTTTCTATAGACGTGTTCAAACGTGATAATATCGAATTGTGCACATAGTTGTTTCGTGGCCCGATAAATACTCATAATGTTTTCCGATTTCACTTTGTATTCGCCGGTTAGTTGTTTAATCACGAGGTTGCTATCACCTTTCACATGAATGCATTTTATATTATTTTCCACTGCATATCGTAAGCCTTCAAATGCTCCTGTATACTCTGCCTTATTATTTGTCTCCTTGTCCCCAACGTAAGTCGATTTATAGGATATTTCTTCATCGTCTTTATAAATAACATATCCAGCGCCTGCTCTGCCTGGATTTCCTTTGCTGCACCCATCAAAATATAAAGTATACACACATTGGTTCATACTTTATATACACGAATATCTTTATACGATTGTGATATATTTATGCGGCGTTGTATACAGCAGACAATTTACTCAAGTTCTGAATATACTTCGAACAATGTTCCTTGTTCACACCATCCATATTTTTAATTGGAATACGAATTTTGTCGATAATGCCCATAATTTCGGCGGCATTGGCGACATTGTTCAAATCGCTGGAATAGTCTTTCTCAAAAAAGAAACTAATATCTCCTTGGTCAATGACCTCTTTGTAAGGGGCATACACAAGAGTAAACCACGTTTTGCAAATTAGGGTAGGGTTCATTTTTTTAATACTCTCAAAAGAAACCTTTCCTTTCTTGATCTCCTGTTCCTCGGGTAAAATCGTAATAATATCATTCAAAAATTCAAAGAAATGCTTGTTAAATGCACGCAATACACTCGACTTATCCATGTTTGTATATAAATATAGAATGATTTATTTATATTGTTTTCGGTTGATTACTCGTTACTTCTTGTAAATCATCCATTCGTTTTTGTTGTAAATTATCGACAGTAGTACCTTCAGATACCTTATCGGGTTTGTAAGTATCATCTGGCGTTTCAATCGAATATAGATCATTATCAGTGGTAACATAATTGTACATTTGTCGAGATGACCCGTTGCCCTTCGCAGTTAATTCTTCGTGAGGAGCATCAAAAAACGTGTATGCTTCAGACACAATATTTGTTCCACCGGCGGAACGATTTAATTGAAATGCAGAAGGTTCGCTTTGTCCCTGCGACATGACGCTCTGTTTGTTAATTAACTGTGGATGAAAATGTTTCGTGATATCGTCTCCAAAAATGATGCGATATCGGTCGTTCACCAACAGCAAGGCGGGAACACTATGAAGCGTAGGTGGCATAATTACTTTGCTACCGTTTTCTAAAAATATGTATGTCTGGTTGGAACTAGGGTCTTTTTTGCGATTATCAATACACACAGAACTAACTTTTCCCGTCAAATCTCCTTTGACTAAAGTTTGTAATACTTTTTGTGAATGTTTACAATAGTTGCTATAATAAAAGATATCCATACTGATTGATAATTTATATAATTATTATGTAAATTATCATATTGTTTTAAACGAAATATATTATTTTTTTTATTACATAGATGCTTATGCGCTTAAAGCACTATAACACATAGAGTTCAGAAGACGGTTCTGAAAGTAGAAAATACCGTATCCAAGTGCCACAGCAAACACCTGTAGGTAGTATTCAGGTCCCTTCTTTTGGTTAAACCCTAGCATAAGCGAAGAGATAAGGAACATGGCGATGAATACAAAGCCAATTACAGAGAGAAAGTAAAAGTACAAGCAATAGTCCTTCGAGAGAGGACCGAACAGAGCGTCGATGGCGGTAGTTTGGTTATCCATATTAATATATGTTATAGATAGAAAAAAATTATTCTACGGTGACTACTTTGGCCAAATTTCTAGGAATGTCTGGATTAATATTTTTTTTGATAGATAAATAATACGCCAACAACTGAAGGGGAATAATGCTTAATAAAAAAGAGAATGACGGATTATAGGTAAGCGAACAAACAAGTAAATTGTCACGCGGTTTATGTTCGGTGTTTGTCGTAATTAAAAAAATATTTGCTCCTCTTGATAATATCTCTTCAATGCAATTTTTATTTTTTTCGTAATGTTCTAATTCAGTATCAATTAACAAAACCGGAAAATCGTCTTCCAAAAGAGCGAAAGTGCCGTGTTTTAATGAACTCGACGAGTATGCTTCTGCAAACGTATAGGAAATTTCTTTTATTTTCAATGCTCCTTCTTTCGCAATATATTCATTCACGCCTTTTCCTAAAATGAACAAGTGTTTCTTTATATACAGCTCATTCGCCAACAATTGCATGTGATTATCTACCATATTCAATACATTTTTGTAATCATTACTTACATTCTGTAAATCAGTAATCATTGTGTTGCGCAATTGCTTATGAATATTTTGATTTTGCGAGAACCATAAAGCCAGTAGCGACAACGTAAGTACTTGACCAGTAAACACCTTTGTAGATGCAACGCCGACTTCTTTTCCTGAATTACAATAAATGCCACACAATGTTTCTCGCGCGATAAGTGAATCGACTACATTCGTAATTCCAAGTGTTATAATTTCGTGCTTTCTTGCGATTTCTATACATCTATGTAAATCTTTGGTTTCACCTGATTGCGAAATAAATACCATCAGACTGCTTCCCCTCTTTGGTACATCGTATTCTGTAAAATCCGCACCATCATATGATTGTATCGATGTAAATTCACATAATCGTTTCAAAAAATATACGCCGATTTGAGCGGCGTGATAGGAAGTCCCGCAACCAAGCAGTATAATATGTTGGACATTTAATAAATCGCCTGCATATTGGTCTAAACCGCCTAATTTCACCTCGCTATTATTTTTCAAACGAGCACCTCTATTCAATGCGTTTAAAATCGTTTGTGGTTGTTCCTGTATTTCTTTCATTGTCCAATATTTGTATGGATCGGGGGTATGCTGAACAATGTAATCGATTGATACCGGTTTTTCAACATAATTGTCTTTTGTGTCGATATGAACACCTTGCGCATCTTGATATATGCAACATATATCATCGTTTGTTAACGCAATATATCTAGAAACTTCTCCACAGAAGCCAGATTGTTCGGACGAAAGAAGAATGGTTTCTTCAGATACACCAACCAACAACGGAGAACCGTTTCGAACTGCATACAAGCGGTCAGGTTCATCGCTATTTACAATAATCAATCCGTACGTACCATTTAGTTGTGTTATGGTGGATTTCACCGCTTGGAATGTATTCTTACATTGTGAATAATAAAATGCAATTAGATTCGCAATCACTTCAGTGTCTGTCTGGGAAACAAATGCATAACCTTTATCGACGAGAAATGTTTTTAATGTTTGATAATTTTCAATAATTCCATTATGGACGATCATGAAGCGATTGTCGTGTGAAATATGCGGATGCGCATTGATGTCGTTTTTATGACCGTGTGTAGCCCATCGGTTATGTCCAACACCTATATGCGAATTCATAGAAGGCGTCGACTTGGAGGTCTGTTTCAGCAATTCAATCGATGTTTTTTCATTGGTAGAAGCAAACTTTTCCACGACAAATTTATTATCAACCAACATACCAATTCCAGAGGAATCATAACCACGATTTTGCAATTGAATAAGGGAATTTAATGTTCGTTCATAAATAGGATGATTAGTCAATTTGGTTATAATACCAAAAATGCCGCACATAGGTATAAATAGTTGTGTATAACATAATCAATCTAATTTTATATCGATATTTTTATTCAATTATTATTATGAATCTCGAAACAAGTATTCAACCCAAAATATATAAAAATATATATGTCTTTAATTTATATACATCCCAATATGGATAACCAAGAAATATGGAAGATAATTCATAAGTATTTTGAAGACAATCCACAAACTTTAGTAAGACACCATATTGATTCGTATGATGACTTTTTCAAAAAGGGGATTTATCAAGTGTTTAAAAACAAGAACCCCCTCATCATCAATACTATGTATGATGAACAAATCAAAGATTACAAACACAAATGTATTATGCATTTCGGTGGAAAAAACGCAGATAAAATTTACTTCGGTAAACCCGTTATTTATGATGATAATAACAGTCACTATATGTTTCCGAATGAAGCAAGAATGCGCAACATGACGTATGGTATGACGATACATTATGATATTGAGATCGAGATTATTGATCTTCTCGAAGAAGGTGAACAACCCCAAACGGTATTTGAAAATATTGATTTACAAGGTGGTGCACCATTAGATACAGCTACTTATAACATCAAAGAGATAGTTGGTGGAGATGTAGATATAACACTGGGTTCACCACAAGGTGAATTTGTTCAAGAAGGAGGAGTAACGGTTCAGGAATTTGCGGCAGCACGAGAAGAGTTAGAAAAGTCGATGGTTGCACCCAACAAACAAGTTCGCACAATTACATTGGACAAGATATTATTGGGTCGTTTCCCAATTATGGTTCAAAGCAGTTTCTGTGTATTGAATGGATTGCCTAGAGATACCAAACACATGATGGGTGAATGCAAAAACGACATCGGCGGGTATTTTATTATTGCCGGAAAAGAAAAAACCGTCGTTCCGCAAGAAAAATTTGGAAACAACATGCTGTATATAAAAAAAGATGACGGGGATTACTATTTATACTCTGCTGAAATTCGTTCTGTATCGGAAGATGTATCCAAACCGATACGCACATTGTCTGTGAAAATACAGGCAGACGACAATGTTCCCAAGAACTACGATAGCGCAAAAGATCCTCAAACAGGAAAATATATGCGCAAGAACATGGTGGTAAATTTACCAAACGTACGCAAACCAGTACCGTTGTTCATTCTATTCCGTGCATTGGGAGTGCTATCAGACAAAGAAATTATTGAGACATGTTTATTGGATCTAGAAAAGTACGAGGGTTTCGTTGATTTGTTCATTCCAAGTGTGTATGACGCAGGCAATATTTATACACAACGCCAAGCCATGAATTATATTCGTCTTCTCACCAAAAAGAAGACTATGACCCAGGTGTTGGAAATATTAACAGACTACTTGTTACCTCACATTGGCGAATTGAATTTCAAAGAAAAAGCCTATTATCTGGGTCATATCACATTGAAGTTACTATTAACATCAGAAGGATTTGAAAAACCTACAGACAGAGACAATTACAAATTCAAGCGCGTTGACCTGGTAGGAGATATGTTGTACGATTTGTTCCGTGAATATTATAGCATTCAGACTGCGGATATTCATCGCGAATTCGAACGTAAAATCACATATGATACGCGCGAAAACCGCAATGTCTATGAAAACAATTTGTATTTGTTAATTCAAGAAAACAAAAATGAAATATTCAAAATGCGTCCATTGGAAAAGGGATTTACAAAGGCATTCAAAGGAAATTGGGGAGCACATTCTCATACAAAACGCGTAGGTGCTGTGCAAGATTTGAATAGATTATCATTCAACTCTGTTTTGAGCCATTTGCGCAAAACCAACTTACCACTTGACGCAAGCGCGAAAGTAGTGGGTCCTCGTTTACTGAATTGTACGCAATGGGGATTTTTTGATCCAATTGATACCCCTGATGGTGGTAATATCGGTATTCATAAACATATGTCGATCAGTACCCATGTAACAAAGGGATATTCTCGTGAAAGTGTAATCCAATTTATGATTGAGAAAATGAATTTGAAACGATTATATGATTGCACACCATTATTATTGTCTAGATTATCAAAAGTCATCGTGAATGGATGTTGGATCGGGTCCGTTGAAAATCCAATCGATACTGTGAGTGCAATGAAATTTTATCGTCGCAATGGACTGATACCAACTTATACTAGCATTTCTTTCGACGTGAAAGACAACACTCTGTATGTTTATACTGACGGTGGACGCGTATGCAGACCCATCTTTTATAAAGATGAAGACACCAAAAAAATGTCGTTCGAAAGCGAACATTTCCAAAAAAGAGTAGCGGAAAACAACTTTTCTTGGTCCGAATTGGTAGGTGGCTTTACCGAAAAGAAAATCGATGGGTTTCACATTAACGACGAAGAAATATACAATTTCTCTGATTTGTATGAAAATGTAGACGATGCAACGATGAACCCAGCAACAATACAAAAATTCAAACATAACAAGGCAATCATTGACTATATCGATACCAGCGAAACGGAACAGGCGCTTATCGCATTGGATATGGAAGCAACCAAGAAAAAGGACAAATTATACACACATATGGAAATCCATCAATCGCTCATTTTTGGCATAATGTGTAATCAAATCAACTTTTTGGAAAACAATCCTGCAACCCGTAATTCATTTTCGTGCGGTCAAACGAAACAAGCGTGCTCGATATACCACACGAATTATCAAGTGCGTATGGACAAGACTGCACTCATATTAAATTATGGACAAACTCCATTAGTCAAAACACGTTACTTGGAGTACTTGAACCGCGAAGAGAATCCTTATGGTGAGAATGCAATTGTAGCGATTATGTGTTATACAGGTTACAATGTAGAAGATGCGATATTGGTCAACGAAGGGGCATTGAAACGTGGTCTTTTCCGCACAACGTATTTTACTACATATGAAGCTCACGAAGAAAAAGAGAAACTAGGTGAAATTACGACACAAACCACGTTTTCAAATATTGAAAATGATATGAACTTAATAACAAAGACCAAACAAGGACACGATTATAGTAAACTAGATGAGCAAGGCATTGTTAAGGTGAATACCGAAGTGAATGACGAAACGATTATGATTGGTATGGTCACGAGTAGTAGCGAAGACGATATGTTCACTGACCATTCCAAAACCACAAAGAAGGGGCAGTTGGGAATTGTAGACAAGACATTCATTACTGACGATGAAGAAGGTCGTCGTATTGCGAAAGTGCGCGTGCGCGAAGAACGTATTCCGAATTTGGGAGATAAAATGGCTTCGCGAGCGGGACAAAAGGGTACAATCGGTATGGTTATACCTGAATGTGATATGCCTTTCACCAAAGACGGAATTCGACCGGATTTGATCATCAATCCCCACGCGATCCCCTCTCGTATGACCATTGGTCAGTTTGTGGAGGCTATTATGGGAAAAGCATGTGCAATGAAAGGTGGGTTTGGAGATTGCACTGCTTATAACAATAACGGTTCGAAGGTGGGTGTATTCGGAAAAATGCTTTCTGATTATGGATATCATTCCAGTGGAAACGAAGTATTGTACAATGGTATGTCTGGTGAACAAGTAGAAACCGAGATATTCATGGGACCGACCTATTATATGCGTTTGAAACATATGGTGAAGGATAAGATTAATCATCGTCCAACTGGGCGTGTAAACCCTCTTACAAAACAACCCGTTGCTGGTCGCGCAAACGACGGTGGATTGAGAATAGGTGAGATGGAACGTGACGGTGTGATTTCTCATGGAGCAACCGAGTTCTTACGCGAATCTATGATGGAACGGGCAGATAAGTATTACATGGCGATTTGTAACACAACAGGAATGATTGCAGTGTACAATCCTGATAAAAACTTGTTCATGAGCCCCCTCGCTGACGGCCCAATTCAATTCGCCGGTTCCGTGAATGAACAAGAAATTAATATTGAAAAAATAACCAAATTCGGACGCAGTTTCAGTATTGTATGTGTTCCCTACTCCTTCAAATTATTGATGCAAGAATTACAAACTATTAATGTTAATATGCGTATTATTACCGAAGACAACATCAACCAGATTGAAAATATGACTTTCTCCAAGAACATACAACGTTTGATGCACGCAGAACATTTAGATACCAAAGAGACACTGGACCAAATACAAAAAGATGTGGCGGGTGCACTAAGACAGTCGAATGAGAACAAATTCATCATTGAAGATGCGGAAATTGATACTCCCATTATACCATCGACCCCCGAAATGCCTCCTCCTAATGAAAGTCCGGAATATCAACCAATTACCCCTGATATGCCTCCTCCTGCTGAAAGTCCGGAATATCAACCAATAACACCTGAAATGAACCCTCCGGGAACACCTGAAATGAACCCTCCGGGAACACCTGAATATGGAATAGACGAGAAACCACCTTCTTCCTATGCTTCCTCTTATGGAACGCCGCCTCCACCGCCAAGTCAGCCCGAAAGTAATCCATCTAGGACATTCAAAGGCGGAGATCGCGTTATTTACGGAAAGGACAATATTCCTGGAAGGTCTTGGGTGGTGACCCCATTAAATAAATCAAATCTGTATAAAATCGAATCTGAAGGGGCCAATTCAGAAGTAGAAGTGGTCACTGCATTGGATTTGAAACCATATGAAACGCATATTCCTTTCCCTGGATATGGAGCATCGCAACAAGGACAACTTTCGGCACAAATGCCTTCTATTCACATTTCTCCTGTGTTCCATATCCCAGGCAGTGTACCAAGTCAATCGCAAACATCTTCTAGTCAAGACAGTGTACCAATGCAATTTACCAGCCAAGACAGTGTACCAACGGTTCAAACACAAGAAAATGTGAAAAGCGAAGATAGTATTCCCGAAAGTAAAATGGATTTCTCCAATCTGATTATCAAAAAAGTATAAATATATAAAATTGATTAATGTATGCTATAAATAAAATAAAGTATAAGGTTTTATTTATAGTAATGGCGAGCAACAATCTGATTTTAAAGTTACATAAATCAAGAGTGAATTTATTGAAACAATGCGAAATTCTTGGATATGATGTATCCGAACATTTGGATACCAGCAATCTAGAGGTGGACAAATTGTATGCGAATAACAAATTGGATATGATTGTTGAAAATGGAAAAAACAAAATGTATATCAAATATTCATTTCCTACAGACAAAAAGAACAATTCTTTCACAAAGAAAGATTTAGATAATCTGAAAGATGAACTATTCGAAGTTGAAAATACGTTAACAAAGAAAGACATATTACTTGTTGTCACTGACGATGAACCCAATGATTCCCTTGTAACAAGAATGAAATATCTGTATGAACAAGAAGGAGTATTTATCGTAGTCCATCATATCAAGCGATTGCAATACAACGTTCTAGAGCATGCTTTAGTCCCTGAATGCAAGATACTCACCAATGAGGAGTTGGACCAACTGAAAGTAAAATATAACATTCGTGATTTATCGCAACTTCCTGAAGTATCACGCTTTGACCCTCAATCATTGGCCATTTGCATGCGACCAGGACAAGTGTGCAAATACACCAGAAAAAGCGTATCTTCTTTAGAACACGAATATTATCGTGTGTGTGTGAATTAGGTAAGTAAATAGTACACAAATATATAACTACATAATATATAGTTATATGTTTTCAGATATAGTTGTAGGATATAACAAAAACGATTTTTTTTACATAACCGCAGAGGAAAATGGATACATGCCTTCAGATAGTAAATGCAAAACCATATTAGAAGATACTACATTTGATTATCAAACCATATGTAAAACCGACAATGAAGAACAGCGAGATGTGTTCAATAGTGATACAAACAGTAACAAATGCATTGAGCGTGAATTATGCATAAATAAAGAGAAGGTCACCAATATAGATAATGTCCAAAACAATCACAGTGGGTCGGAAGAAAAACATCAAGATTACGTAAAACAATTCAAATCCACGCAACTAGATACTCTTAATTTAGGAATTGGAATAACAGCGTTAATATTTTTTATATACCGCGCGAGAAATATAAACATATAATATAACTAATAAACAACCATGAATAATGAAATATTTCAAGCAGTTCCACTAGACGAGTTTAATATGGATGAAACAAATAACGCCTTTAACGTGGATATAGAAGATGAGGAAAGAGTATTCATGAACGGAACATATAAAGTAAAACAGTCATCTTGTCTCGACGATCAAGGCATTCATAAAAATTCTGATTATTCGGCTTTAAATTTATTCGATGGAAGAAACAGTACATTTTGGCAAACACCTTATATCAAATCTTCCAAGTCAGGCTATCAAGATGGATATACCCAGAATGCATACAAGAATGGTAAATACGTAGGTGGAGGTAAAAATAAATATCATAAAACAATGTTGACGGATGGAACAAGCATCGACGGAGAATGGGCAGAAATACAACTCCCTTATAAACTTATTTTGACTGATTATTATTTGCAAGCAACAGTCAATCCAAAAAAATATATACGACGTTTCCCCATTCTTTTCTCTGTGTTAGGTTCAAATGATGGAGAAAAATGGGTTAGTATTCATAAAAACGACAAGAAAGATAAGTTGATGGAACAAAACGCCACATTGCCGGTCGAATTCAAGGTAAAAGATAACCTATTTTCGTATTCGCACTATAGATTGGTCATTTCAGGTATGTCCGACCTTCCCGTAAACAATAGTATCACTCTATCCGAATGGTCTCTCTTCGGAAAAATCTGTATGAATTTGGATGGAAATTGCAATGGTTTTGTATCTGATAGCACCGGAAAAATCGAAGGAATGAGTGTAATGAACACTTCGCTTCACCTACATGATTCGATAAATGCGTTTAATGAGCAATATGTGAAATACATTGAATGCAATGATAACAACATGAACCCTTCTAATACTGTATTGAATTGTTCCAAAGAAGAGATGAGTAAGAAAAGTGTATTAGAAAAATACAACAAAATTGTATCTTACGACAAAGACAAAACCGTAAATGGTGGACTTATATATACGCTACAGAATGCGGATATAAATCAAGTTACGAGTCCAGCAACATTCGATGCTTCGCATAATGAAATGATGACTATGTATGACGAAGACATACAAACATTACGAAATGATATGCAGACCAAAATGGATTATATGAGTAAGAAAAAACATTCCCTTCATGCAGATATGGAAAATATGTATCATTACAATAATTTTGGAGGCGTTGCATTGAGTATTTTAGCAACAACTACGCTATATTATGTATTTTTCAAACTGAACAAATAATCGAATTTCATTTATTTAATATGTGTCTTTATATTAAATAACATAACACCTATGACCCAACCAGCATTAAAAATAGTTCCATTGCCTGATAAACGGAAATTTGAAACCAATATTTCAACAATCAGCGGATTGAAACAATCAGGTACTTATTTGCCCAACGGCAATTACGAATTATCTTGCTCGTCTCGCGCGAATATACAACACGACGCATATCATACTTTCAACAATAACAAACAATATTGGGAATCTGATTATCGAGGCAATCCAACATATAATACATTAAATTCATCATATCCAGAGTACGTACAATCCGCGTTTACTGGAAACTATCCATCTGCTTATCGTGGCGGTGGAAGAAAAGAGAATACATTTATTACCAAACTGGGTGCAGAGACGAATGTAAACGATATAAAAGGAGAATGGGTACAAGTCAAAATACCATACAACGTCTATTTAAACAGTTATATTATTGAAGTCCCTCCCTCGTCAAAATCAAACAAGTTTCCGAATGAGTTTATTGTTGCAGGTTCAACCAATGGACAAGATTGGGAAGCAATACATACCAAAACCATGTCTCCTGATTTCAAGGGAACAAAAGAGAATTTCGAATTTACTTATCCTAAGAAGTTCTCTTATTTCAGATTGATCATTACCAAAATGCAAGGACCCATCGATAGAGTGCAATTAACAAACTGGAGTTTGTTCGGAAATACTGTGCTGACTTCTAAAAAAGAGGACGATAAAGAAGCGTTTGTATCACTTGGGAGATGTTTAGATTGCAAACCCAATTCGAAGCCATCTGCATCTCCTGACTATGCTCCGTATGTTGAAGGTTTTGATAACTATACGTATAGTTCAGAATTGAGACAAAAATATCAATTGCCCAATTCCGAAGAGGAAAACGCTAAAAAAACACAGCAATACAATAAATATGTGAAAGCAGTGGAAGAAAAGCAAATTGACCCGCTTCAAAAGAAGGCAATCAAATATGAAGATGATGTTGACCAAATTACCAGCGAACATACAAACATCACTGATGTATTGCATTCTATTACGAATTCTACACAAACAGGTCTTTTAGATGAAATCAAAAAACACCCATCTTACACGAATAAGAGTACAATACACAAAATAGATAATGTGGAAGAAGCGAGATTAAAAGACGTGGAGAAAATGATCAATACAAATAATGAAATCTTCGTTTTAGGTGGTATTGCGACGGCAACATTGTTGGTATTTGGTGGTATGTTATTAACGAAACAATAAGCATTCTCTCGATTTTATAATATGATATAATATTTTTATAGTATATATCATGTCTGATACTGAAACATCCCCCAAAGTGGATTTAAAAAGTTTTTTTGATTTACAAAAAAGATATTTACACGGAACCTTGCAAAAAAGCGATGACCCAAATTTGAATGAAAAAATCATATCACTTCAAACTGAACTAGATACAATAAACAACATATACGATAACTCAAATATCACAAATGCTGATTTGCTAACAAAACAAAAACAAGTTAGCAACATTCTGGACGAAGAGAAGAACCGTCTGATGAGCCAAAAATCCACAATCGACAGTGAATATGTTGTAAAACAACGGCAAATGCAATTCAATAACTCGTATAGTTTGAGACAACACGAAGTCAACAAAATGATGGCGGTCATTGTATTTGGTTTGTTTGTTATCACTATACTTATTCTTGTGCAGCGTCATTTGGGTTTTATACCCGAGTCGGCGATGACTATTGCAGCGGTCGCGATTATTAGTATAGTCGGCATCTATAGCATAAAGCAAATACTCAAAATCTTATTGATGAGAAGCAATATGGATTTTACCAAGTTATATTTGGATGAACCAGAGGAATTAAAAAAATCTGCAGCAGATAGTGACGCAAGTGATTTATTAGCTGCGAATGATTTGGATTATTGCGTTGGACCGGCGTGTTGTCACGAAGGCACTAGTTTTGATAATGAACAGTTGTTATGCGTTCCTAACGAAGATGTAGAAGAAGTCGAAGAAGCAGAAGAAGTTGAAGAAGCATTTTCCAATCTGCAACCAGCTATGTGTAACACTCCGTACGAGCAAGATAAATATGCAAAAATATAATATGACTATTATATAAAATAGTGATATTATGTTTCCTTTAATCCCAGTACTTCCCATTATATTAGCCATTAAGGGGAATAATGACAAAATGGAAAAACAACGTATTCAACGAACAAAGACGATTAATGCACGTCGACGAGACGAGAATAAAGTATACAAACGATTGCAACCAGTAAAAAAAGAAGAAAGGGCGAGAACACGACAATTAAAGAAACAAACCGACAAATATAACAAAATTAAACAACAGGCCGAAAATACGAAAAAGATGGAAAATAGTAAGGAAAATACGCGCAATAATTACAGAGACAATATAAATGTGAATTTGCTGGACACGAAACAAAATTTAGATGATGATGTAAATAAAGTGTTGACCGAATATAATATTTCAGATGATAAAAACAAGACCTTGCTGTCTAGCTTGATTACAGTAGATGAGGAAGTGAAGCAAGAAAAACTCAATATATACGGCAAAACGCAACAAGTATACGATCAGTTATCCAAGCAAAATAACCATTTAGATAAAACTTTAAATGGTCTAACTCAAAAACGCATTGATATTGACCGCCGTTCCACATATCAAGACCATATCAAGATGGAGTATTCAATTGCGAACCTCGCTCTCTGGTATGTTTATTATATTTTATTAGCAATCTTGGTATTTATGTATCGTCGTCAAAATAAACTGAACCAACCCTATACAATCGCAGTGGTTGTCGCATTGCTTATTTTCCCTTATTTTATGTTTATTTTAGAAGTGATGGTTGATATTCTCGCCAATATCAAAGAATATACGAAACAGTCAATCCGTAACATCACAGGAATACCCGATAGTATACACCGACGATTTGAATCGCTATTTTAATTTTACAAACTCTAATAATTTATCCTAATTATATAGATAAATTATTCATCATGGGATGGTTTAAAAAAAAAGGAAACAAACCAAAGAAAAAGAAGCAAAAGCGCAAAGGCCCACCAAAGGAATTAATCAGTCGAAATATATGGTTAAAATCGGAACTTCGCAAGTTAAAGAACATTTTTGAAAGAATAAAAAGAAATATTCGAAATATGAACAATGAGATCAACCGCCGAAACAAAAACATAAAAGAGATTGAAACACAGTTATCTAGTATGAAGAGAGACAGTGCTGATTATAACAATAGATATAAATCATCACTCAACTCGATAAAGCAATACAATGAAGAAATCAAGACATTAAAAAAGGAAAAAGCACAGTTAGAAATAGACATCAAGACATTGACCAAACAGATGTCTATACTAGAAACAATTATACCGGAATTAGATGGCGGAAATATTGATTTAGAGAGTGAACTTGACGAGTTGCTAATCGAATACAATCAAATAAAGGGTGTATCTGTCGACAATGATGAACAATATTTTGAATTGGTATCTGTTCAAAATAATCACTTGCATCGCGAGTACGATTATATGAAAAATGATTTAACGCAAGGAGACCAAGAGAGTACATTTGTTCAACCAACTATCGAGACTTGGGAATTCACAAACCATTTTTTAACGATTGCCTATTACCTATTCGCTATTGTATTATTGTTCTTTTTATACCAACGCTTTTCCATGGAGCGAATATATAGCACCTTGGTTATTGTATTGTTGATTGGACTGTATCCATTGTATATCGTACATATTGAACAGTTCTTGTATTTTTACGCAATGTATATGTACAATTTCATTCGCGCTGAACCAGTCAAATAAAAATTGAATATTATAGTTATTACAATTTTCAATTACAAATCATTATTTCTTACTCCAAATCGGCTAATCCAGTTTGCACTGGTTCCATTGCTTCTGTATTTTCATCTACAGCGTCTCCGTAACTTAGACCAATGCCGGTCCACTTCCCCTTGATATTTTTCTTGATCAGTTTGTCCATATTGTCGGCTGTTTCTCGCGCCGTAGGAGTCTTTCCGCTGGCGTTATTTGAATACCAAACGCTAAATTCTGAATACAACTCCGTCTTGGTAAGCGTCTTATTAGCATCTATCACGATTCTCTCTTCGAAGAACTGACTGAACAAGTCCTGGCTCTGTCTGTATTTGTTGCTCGCCGCCATCACCATATCGCAATCTTTTACATATCCATTTGTTTTCAGTACTCGGTCAATCAACATCGACATAAACACTTCTTTCCACCTATCAAATTTATTTTCGATTTCACAATCAACGACGAACTGATAAGGCTTGGTACTATCATTTTTTACAGGTTTTTCAGTGAAATAAGACAAGAATTCGGCCACTCGAATACGACGCCAAGTGCCGCCATCATTGCTATCCACGTCCATCATTACATTACAAGCTATCGCAAAGGTTGCTTGAGGAATAAACGTTATCATATTCGTCATATAGGGTGCTCTGCACGTGATGGGGTCCTTTCCACTCGTCAATTCCTTCATTTTGCCTTCATTAATTCGGTCGCCTTTTGTCGGTTCTTGAAATACTGCATAGCGCGCCCCCTTCAATGCTGCTTTTTCTGCACTCGTGCCTCCCTCTGCTACACGTTTTCCACAAACTAAACTCAACGGCACTTCCACCTTGTAATCTCCCAAAATCTTCGCCATAAGAGAAATCAATACAGACTTTCCATTGCGCCCCTCGCCCGTATACATAGTAAATGTCTGGTTGATCGAGTTTCCTATCAACGTTGACGCCAAATGGTCAAACATATACTCGTATTCTTCGTCAATGGGGAACAACTGATGCATGAATTCGGTAATTTCGTGTACGATTTCTCGCTGTTGCTTGTCGTTATTATCCAAATTGATATAATTGATGTGGGTACTCATAGAGATGTAATCCTCAGGCTTACCGGGACGAAATACTTTCTCACGAAAGTCCATGACGCCGTTGTTGAAACCCATCAAGTAGGGATCTTGGTCCAATTTATCAAAGAAATCCATCACATAGAACATGTGTCGAGACTCAATCATAATATGTTCTCTGTCGGTTGTCTTGCCAAGATGAGCAAATACATTCATACAAACCTTCGCTTTGATCTTAGCCAATTCGTTTTCTTTTGACTCTGCATCATCTGGTTGAAATGTACTTTCGTGTAAATATTCTTGTGCTTTTTGGTTATATAGCGAACGCATGGTGCCTCCAATTTCGTTTCGCAATGATGTGCCCGATTCACACACCTCATATCTATGATTCACAAACCGATACCATAATACGGATTTGATACCAGCAGAGACATATTCATCTCCCTTCATAGCAAACAATACCTCCGCAAAATCAGCATCGCCGCAGATACCATTCTTTTTATTATTCAAATTGCTATTCTGTACGGCATAATTGATCGACTGCTCAATCTTTGCATAAATAGATTGGTTCAATATATCCTTGTATTCGGTGGGATTGCTTGTTTTTGCCCAATGACAAATCGAACCCAATGTCAGCCCTCCATCAGATTGAACGGCAGTTTCGTCCCATTTTTCTATACATTCCATAATAGAATCGGGAAACCGAAAAGAAGCAGTTTGGGAACTGAACTTCACCCAGGCAAGCAACAAATCCAATGATGTATTTTTCAGTGCCCAACACACTCTGATCCATTTATCATATGAGCCATTTCCGTAATATTCGGAAGGCAAAATCATAGTCATTTTGCAAGCACTAATTAATTTGTGGTCATTCGCAGTCAGCGAATCCATAAACTCGTTGTAGAGCGAGTCCAATTCTTCTTGACTTTTGATACTAGTCAAGTCCTTCGACAATGAAGAATATCCAGCCGATTTACGAACCGGTATATTGTTACGCGAAAATTGGGTACGGGTTTTGTTCACAGGTAAATATTTCTCATAAGTAGAAATGAACGACGTCTTCAATTGAAAAGTAGGCAAGTTGGTATTTCGAACAGACAAATTCATCCAGTCGAGTTCTTCCAAATGAGCAGATACATCATTGATCTCGTCGCGGATAAACTCGTTATCCGTCTCATCGTATCCAATATCATAAATGTAAGAAACACTATATCTTCCATGATGCGGTTTTCTGGATCCATACAGCTGCCAGTTCGTAGTTCCTTTCATAACCCCCTCGTCGAATACACCTCCCCACGTATTGATAATCGGAATGTCCCATATCTCCGGGATTTTGGCCATCAGTTGTTCACGCAAATATTTCATTGCATGTCGGTCCATTTTTATGTTTACTAGTAGATGAACACCATCTTTGGTTATATTTTTCTCTTTCACACGATTTACATCCGGTTTCTGCATCACATATGCGATGATATTTTGTTCAGCGTTAAATACATACATATCATTCAATGTGGAGAAAATCACATCAATCAAGTCGTCAATGTGCTCCTTTCCGTGTTGTCTGTCCTCTACTTCATAATCGTAATGCAAATCCATATCAATCGCCAATGTTCCTTCCGGCAACTGCTTTTCAGTCAAATACTCATATTGACCAGCCGTTGTAGCCATTTTAACTTTGTTCATAAATTCAGGATATTCACTGTCTGGAATTGCATAAGAACCGCCGTGTATCTTCGCATCTTTATTGCCGATCCGCGTATTTGTATGCGTTTCTGATTTATCATTGGTTGCCTGTTTGTCTACTTTATGTTGTGTAAGCATAGATTGGACACTTTGTGTACGTTTTGACTTCATTTTTGCAGTTATAGAAGAAGATTTCATCTCCCAGAGTATACTATATAAATATTTTAATGACTACTTTCTAAATCAATTTTCGAATAATATAACCACACGGTGGTATTGGAATACGGTAGAGTGTATTACGGTAAATGGAGCAAGGTTTGTTATTAGATTGAAATATTTAGTTTGAACGTAATAAAATCAAGTATATGTTTATCAATTTTATATCATTGAATATTTGTACACTGGCAATACAAAATTGAAATGAAATAGCATAGAAGAATTATCATACAACTATATATATAAGAAGGTTTCAAAAATGAAATTTTGCGAGAAATGCGACAATATGTACTATATTCGTATTACAGAATCCGATGAATCAAAGTTGAATTATTATTGCAAACATTGTGGACACGAAGATACTGATATTGACCAAGATGGAATTTGTCTGATGAACACATCGTTCACCAAAGGAGAACAAAATTTTCATCACATTATTAACAAGTATACAAAACTAGATCCTACTCTGCCTCGCATATACAATATACCATGCCCAAATAAACAATGCAAAACGAACCATAAAGACCACAAAACTCCAGCAGAAATCATTTATATGCGATATAACGATGCGAAAATGAATTACAGTTATATATGCATAGAATGTGATACTAAATGGACAAACAATTAAATCATTCTACTATAAAATTGAATAAATGTATTTAGAAATATGTTTTTTAATATATTCCCATATTAGTATATAATGGACCCCATTGACTACGATAACGAAGAAATTATTGAAGACGATTTCTCAGATGAAGAGGTAGTTGACAAGACAGAAACAAGCAAGACAAAAAAGAAGGGGGCAATTACCATCCAAACTGTAGACGATGACGACGCATCAGACGTGCAAAGTGATAATGAATCTGTTGCTCAAAACGACCCAATGATGAATGAAAGTGATGACGAATTTGACGATGACGAAGAAATTGATGACGAAGAAATTGAAAATAAGATCTTCTCAAAACAAAAAGACGAGAATGAAGAAGAAGAAGACGCAGAATTAAACCCGTTTCGCGAAGATGATTTTAGCGATGACGAAGAAGAAAAAGAGGAAGACTATTTGCAGAAGATTGATGACGACTACAAAGAAAACTTGATCTCCAGTTATCATCCCGAGTTACATAATATCAATTACGATGAGGTGGAAGCTCTGTCTAAGGTTGTTCGCGATAGCGATGGAAATATAATTGACCCATTGCATAGAACGCAACCATTTGTTACCAAATACGAGAAGGCACGCGTTATTGGAGAACGTGCGAAGCAAATCAATGCAGGAAGCAAATCTTTCGTATCTGTCGACGAGAGTGTGATTGATGGGTATTTGGTTGCATTAAAAGAATTCGAAGAAAAGAAACTACCTTTCATTATCAAACGTCCTTTGCCGAACGGAGGTTGCGAATATTGGAAATTACATGATTTAGAAATTTTGATCTAAATTCAGGTCTCGTAAAAAAAATACAATAAGTATTTTTTTTGCAAATAGAGTGTGTGGATAGTGTAAATATATAAGGTCTCTTCTCTATGCCTAACTGTTCATTTTGTAACCACTCTGGACACCGTATAAACAATTGCAATAGTTCTATGATACAAGTATTTGAAAAATGTATAAAAATGAATGCTGCATACGATTATTATTTGGGATTGCATACCACGTATTTGAAGTTGTATTTGTCGTCTTTGAATATGCAAATATTGCGGGCAGTTGGTTATAAACACAATATTTTATTCACAAAACAATCTCATCATATTTCTCATAATCCGTGCAAAAAATTTATTCGGAAAATGGTAATGTGTTATTCGCAAGTATCAAACGAAATGCATATTGAACTCATCAATTCGATACCAAATAGCAAAATGATTATAAATGCCGAATCCATTCATCAATTTTTATTGAGAAATAACATACACACGCGTTGGACACCATCGACCATCTCTACGATTTTGTTATCTACGCGACTATTGCATATACAGTTGAACATCGATAAAAATATTCAATTAAAGAATTATGATGATTGTTCTATTTGTCTAGAACCAATAGAACCAGTCAAATGTTGCAAATTAACGTGCAGTCATTATTTTTGTTCAACTTGTGTATTCCATTACATTGAACAACTGCATACTTCGCATAATCCATATATATTGTGTCCGCTTTGTAGAAGTGATGTAACAAATATTACCATCTCAGAAAATCATTACGATGATTGCGTAAACCATATCAAGAAAATAAAAAATATACGTATAGCGTGTACAATAGACGATTTTGAAGGAGATATTGAACAAATAACCAATTGGTTCATTGACCATCCCAATGCCGAAAGGATGAAATCTGCATTTTTTGTAACAGTTCGTATATATTTTTTATTCGTATATTTCGAATATATTTTAGCTGCAATTGGCCATTTGCTTAAGACCGCCAGTTCTTCCCGCAATCCAGACAGGTTATAAATATAGTTGCTGGCTCATCCGCACTTCGTGTCTGCAATTCATAATACGTACATTTCTTTGATTTGCATTTTCTGCATGTAAACATATCAGTGGATGCTTGAATATTGGTCTTGAATTTACTTGCCTCTCGCTTAATCTTTTTGTCGATGAGTTCGCTCCATCTCTCTGTATCCATTTCATAATGAGTTAATACTTCCAATTTTTTTCCAGTAATATCTTTGTTTCGAATTTGATTCAAGAATGTAGTATTTTTCAAGTTAATGTAGATGCTGCGAAATCTGTTCAAATAAATTTCTACAAATTGTGGATTGTCCCACTTTTTAATCAACCTGCGTCGGTCTGACTCATTGAGTGCATAGTTAAATATGCTTGTTTCTACGTTCGATGTTATGTTCTCATCTTCAAGAATAATCTTTAATTTTTCTTTTAGATTTTTACGAAAATTGCACGGATTTGATACTGTCTTCATCTTGTGTGTATGTTAATAATATAAATAGAATACTTTTATTTATATCATTCAATTTTTATCTTATACTTGGATCGAATATTGACTATATGTATTCCTCTATTTCCAACTCGCTTGTGCTATCAAATAACTCATCTATTTCATTGCTAAGTTCCATAAAGACATTGTCGGGAACGCTGACTTTTTCATTATTTTTATTGGGTTTCGTCTTTACAACGCTGTCCTTCTTTTTGCTTGATTTCTTCTTAGGCAACGGCTCTAATTTTTCGGAGGCGTCCGAACCTTCATAATCATCGTCAGATCGTTCATCGTCGTCTACAATAAACCCGTCCTTTGCATAACCTGATTTGGTCTTGGGAACATCATCGTATTCATCACTGTCTTCGTCATCGTCATCTTCATCTTCATCACCCAGCTCCTCAAAACCTCCGTGCAGTTTATCATAAATGCACGTCCACTCTGCGGTAGTAAGAGACACCGGCACATCATTTCGCACATTTACAATCAAACAATTGCCGAAAAACAATGTTTCATCAATTGGGGGAGGAAACTCATATTTGTTTTCTTGGGTAGCGCGACCATCAGTCTTGCCATAGACACGAATAGAATAGGATTTGTTATTAATATCACCAACCTTCCAAGTAGTGGCCAATGCAAACCCCTGACTAGTTTTAAAACCAGCCTTTTTATACAAGTCTTCTTCCTTCCATGTTTTCAATACACTTTCTTTAATGGTACCATTCTTTTCTACTACCAACAAACGTATAGATGACATTATTATCTTTACCCACGATACATTTATATAGTTTGCAAATACTATTTCTTGGTAAATTGCATTGGGCGTTTAAAAATGTATATTTTTGTGTTCGTAATATTTAGTATTTACACATATGTTTACAGAATTTTTATTCAAGTCGTTCTTTTTTTTATTGTTCATTTTTCTATGTCATGTGGTCATTCAACACCTACAAGTTAAGTTTCGTATACCCAAACCTAAATTGTCTCGTTCGCTAAATGGTGAAAAATACAATGCGATGATGACGCAAATACAAAATTCAACGAGCGTAAATCCAAACACACAATTATTTGATCGGGAACATATTGAAAAATTGAATACTGATTTACAACAGTTTATGGATGAACAGACTACCCACACACTTTCTTAAAACTATATAAATAGTACGTGCCTCTTATAGTATGTTGGTTCTAAACGCTAACCAAACGTCGTATCTTCTCAAAAGATTACCACAATTTGAACTTTCCTATGAAACAATTTCACATAAGAAAGTTTCATCTGTTTATGATGTATGTATAGCAATCCCCACTGGTAAAAAAGTGTTGATATGGTTTACGTTTTATCAAAAATATTATACTTGTTATATCATGGAATTAAACCGCGACAAAAAAATAGTCAAGGTGGTTCATAGTGATATCAAATCCAATCTTCAATTGTCGATGGGGACACTCGTGTATGCGACATGCGTGGTAGACGAACATTCGGGAAAAGAAAAATACATTGTTGACGACATTCTCTTTATGAAGGGCGTAAATGTCTGCAAAATGTCGAGTATAAATAAATTTGGTGCGTGGAAACTATTATTTGAATGTCTCGAGAAACATACGCCTATTTATTCGCCATTCTTATGGAATGTCCAATTGGATGGATTGGACGAATATCCAAATACGCTCGATGAGTGCATCCAATCGCGTGTGCATTATCCTCTTCACCACATTCAGTATCGCTCATCAAACGAAGTCATGCCATATATGAATGTGCACTTATCTAGAAAATTAAATATCGTCAGTTTACCCAATGCTACAAAGGTTGTCGCGCCGTTATCGACAGACTTTGAAATCGAACCTTATAAAATGGTCTTCAATAAACCGCAATATAGAACTACGACCGTATTTGAAGTTCGTGCAGATTTGCAATATGATATTTATCATTTGTTTGCATACGGCAGAAACAATAGCCCGGTCTATTACAATTTATCGTATGTACCAAACTACAAGACAAGCGTCGCGATGAATAATCTTTTCCGAAATATCAGAGAAAATAAAAACCTGGATTATATCGAAGAAAGCGATGATGAAGACGATTTCGAAAATATCCAACACGATAAATATGTCGATCTAAAAAAAATATTACGCATGGAATGTGTATACGATCGTAAATATAGGAAATGGACGCCGATTAAAGTAGCGCATAAATACGCAAAGATTGTTCATATTAGTAAACTATAATACTATGCTAATCACTTATGTAGACAATTGAATATATTTATGAATTATATCCACAAATATATTATACATTTTTATTGACCATGACTTCTTTGATTACACTTTTGATGATTTTATCGCGGAATTGTTTTGATTCTTGTTCTCCAAACCCACCCAATATAGCATCCGACAGTTTCATAAATTCTTGGTTTTCGATCGAATCCATTTCTGTATAATTTGGATGTTCTTCCGTCCATATACGCATGGTTTTGCAATTTTTATTGGCGACTTTGTCTACTAATTCCTTCAGTTTCTGTTTTGAATTCTCTTCTTTTTCCCATACATCATTATCCCGTATATACAGTGTTTCGCGCTTCAAGTCAGTGCAGTGCAATGGTCGTTTGTATGTGTCGAGTTCTCGCAGTTTGTTGATAAAAATTCTTGATATCCCGTCTACGTAACCTAGTCGACCAGTTTCTGTTAAGTCTTCCATATCGAGCATCATGTTCTCCAAAAATTCGGAAATATTCATCGCATCCTTACATTGTTCATTCAAAAAGAAATTTAGATTGAATTTTTGGTTGTTATTGATCGTATTGTTTGTGGTAGTTGGTTTTTGGGCCAATTCCAAAATGTGTTTATTTTGTTCTACAATCAACTCTTTGAATTCCTGATTTTGTTTTATTAACTCCATCATAGTGTGTATAGAGTCTTGTGACGGGTCGATTTCTACTTCGTTTTGCTGCAAATTCGCATTTCCATCTGCATTACATACCTTTTTGTGACGATAATACCCACTATCGTATTTATATACCTTACCGCAAATGCAGACGAAATTGTTATTTTCAGTTTTGGGGATTTTTGGGGATTTTTTACTACCATTTACTACCATTTTATGTTTTGCAGTGGACAAATGTTTATTATAATCTTTTTTATTGCACGTACTATAGTAACAATCCGTGCATTCAAATATCTGGATTGATTTTAGGGGATTTTTTACTACCATTTTACTACCATACAATGATAGTAAAAAATCCCCTAAATGATTTTTCTACATAATTAAAATAAAAAATTATGCAGCCAAATATTTTTTTGAAAAAATGCAATCACTGCATTATGCTGTGAACCCGTTTTTTAGTTTTTTTTTCTCAAGACTTTCTCACAAAAATGAAAAATGGACATTTTTTAAAATGTCCAAAAGTGCAAAACCAAATATACTTTCCCATGTCAAAAACGTTCTTTTTATAACTCACTACATAAAGTATAAAAAATACATATTTTCAATACGACTAACGCATATATACAGTAAGATTTTTTATAAGTCGGTATATTACACTTCATATCCATATCGGCGGTCTATTTCATGAACAGATAGGTCGCCCATTTCGGTTATATTTTCACATTTTACCATATGATTTGTATGAATAGACAATAAGAAATAGTTATTTGCCCAATAAGGGGTGTCGGTATTCGTATCATTTATCAACGACGGAATTATATTGTCTTCTTCTAGATAATGCGATAGTTCACCAACTGGATACACAGTTTCAGTAAACCCAATGATTGTTTTTGGTTGGGGGAAATAATGCAATAACGTTTTATGAGGAAAATATCCACTCAGAATTAATCCGTCTGCCTCACACATATCTGTTCGTAATTCTTTATTCATCGTATACAGGAAATTGGTTGAAATGTAATATTTTAATATTTGCTTAGTGTATTTATTTTCAAATTTGAACATATGTGGGTTAATGTGAGGATAATCGACACGCCATTTTGTGCGCTGACTGCGGTTCAATACGGTATTTACATGTTCAGGGTCAATCATGTAATCACTTATCAATTCATATCCAAAACAAGCACATTTCGTCATCAAATCTTCGACGAAATTGGTTTTGTATGAGTTTGTATCGTATGGTTTTGTTTCATTTTCTCCAAGTGGTTGTGTATCTACATAAATAAACTCTTTGATATTTCGAAACTCCGCGTGAATAGTGGGTTCAAGATGAAACCAGGGACCAATATACAATAGTTTTTTTAATCCCAGCGATTGAAATGCTTGTGCATCCGCTGGATGAGTAATATCGGGCCAATGAACGTGTGTTTCTCCTTCCATGATGAATGATTGATTGTCTAATTGTTGCATATTCAATAAAAAACAATTGTTCTTTCAATTTTACAAACAAATAATGATATGCAGACACATATCATAAACACTTTACACGCTTTGTAAGGATCGCTTTCTTGCCGCTTGTTGTATGGGACGTGTGAAAGTCGTCGAAATTTCGCTTTACTGTATTTCCGCTATGGTCAATATAAATGATACTCCTTATATTGAACTCTTTCATTTTCAAGAAACAGTCGATGCACGGAGCCGAACATAGCATATCTCCCATAGTAGACACTCTCGCCACATATATATTTATTTTTTTAGTTATATTTTGCTTCATGCATTTTCGCAATACACTGATTTCTGCATGGCATGAACAAGATTGACCGATCATGCCATCCTTGGAATAGGTCCTATAATTATTGCATCCTCGTGCTACAATTTTCCCTGATACGACAGCTATACAACCCAGTTGGAAATTAGTAATGGGTGATTTTGACGCCTCTTCTGTCGCCAAAGACATATATCGTCCATCCGTATTGGAGCACATTGTTGAATTCGTTAGTTGATGAGTTGATTACTGGATATAACAGTTGTTGTTGTTTCCTTTTCAATTTTATTCATCTACCAAATCGTAGATGGTTTTGTCCCCGTCTGTCTCAATTTCTCTATCTAGTTTCGCCTCCAATGTTTCCAATTTATCTACTAATTCTTGCAAATGAGGAATGACCAGTTTTTGGTAGACTGGCGAGGCCGCGCGCTTGTTTTCGTTTATATTGCGTAAAATAGCACGCAAGTTCCACAATTCAAACTCCACTACATAATCTTTTTCGTATTCTAGTTCTGGTATATAATCCCACGATTTCGCAGGAAGTTTAGTCATATATACCTATGCATGATCACTTTATCTTGTTTGCAAAATATCTCTGTCCAATATATATCATGTCTGGAACTGGAGGAGGATTTTTCGAGTTCACAGAAGGAAATGTGTTACCCAACATTACACCGACCGGTACTTCTGGTGGTGCAGAATTAGTTGCGTTAAAACAAGGTGGTGGAAGGAAACATAAGAGAAAAACAACCAAGAAGAAGACCAAGACAAACAGAAAATTGAAAAAGAAAAGCAACAAGAAGAGAAAGACACAAAAGAAATAGATTGTCTTATTATTACTACGATGTCCGCTGCGCTACTACCCAATGATATGAGTTCGCTCCTAACATTGTATAAACAAATAAAAAATTATCACCCTGAATGCGTTGAATCATTCAGGGCGATAAAAAGTCACGCGAATATGCTGAAATCAACCCTAGAGAAAAATTTGAAGGGTCCAATTACTATGAATGATTATGAGTGTTGGTATCAAATTCAAGTAGACAAAGAATTAGATAGTCAGGTAGCCTATTTAAAATACAAAGTTGATTAGTTATATGTGTATATTATTCCAAATTATCAAACGCAATTAAACATTTTCGTTCTATTTTCAGCTCTTTCTCTTCGTCCATTTTCGTAGTTTTGTCCTTCGGGTCAAACACCAATTTCCATTCATTTGTATCGTCAGCATTCATCATATTTGTATATTTTTTACTGTTGTTTTGAATAATTTTGTAGTTGCATTTTTTGTAATATCTACGTCGCTGTATCCATTGTTTCTGAAAAGGATCGTGTTGGTCAATAATGTCTACGATAATTGGTTTGGTGTGCTTTACGCGTAAAATTCGACCGACCGATTGTGTAATGTCTGTTTTAGGGGTCACCATCACCAATGTAGATAGCGTTTTGATGTCGAGCGCTTCCGCCGCCATCGCATACGTGGCCAACACAATGCGTTTCTTCTCTGTTTTTTCCAAATCGACTTGTTTCATGCCGCCCACATAATATCCAATCATTTCTTCGTCATTGTTCCAAGTGCGAATATAGGTATAGATTGCGGTTAATAAACTGCGATTGTGGCATAACACCATGATTTGTTTATCGGGGTCTTCGCTCAATAAATCCTGTAACACCTGGATGATAAATCGTGTACGCGGGTCATACGCACATAATTTGGTAATCATCGTACTATATTTTGTATTTCCTCTATAATCCACCTCAACATCATTGAATTCGTTGTCGTTCGTGTGAAAATGGATTGCGCGCACACATACAGGGTCGTCATCATTTCGTTCTTCGCTATAGATCTTGTTTCCAATGAACATATACAATACTTTGGTCAATCCATCCTTACGATCCACTGTTGCTGAAATACCCAGCATATTTGGAGTGGTCACTTTCAATAGTGTTTTGGAAAATTGTTCACTTCCTATGCGGTGCACCTCATCCACAATGGTTAAACCGAAACTCTGAAATCCAGTGGGACCATAATCTTTGTCGTAGAGCGATTGTAACATACCGATAACGATGTCTTTGTCTTCAATGTCGAATTTTTGACCCTGTATTTTACCAACTCTCGCTCCAGGCAAGAACTCTTCAATGCGGTCTATCCACTGATTCATCAAGAATTCCTTGTGAACAATAATTAACGTCTTTTTCTGGAGATTGGAGATGATTTTGAGCGCCATTACTGTATTGTGTGTGACGGTATAATCTCCCAATACAAAACGTCGGTTCCCATCTATTTCAAACCCATAATAGTTATCAATGCCGACTTGTTCTAACCGAATTCTGGTATTCAAAGCTTCTTTTGTTTGCTTTCTGGGATTTGCTTTTTTACGAGGACATTTTACCGGTATTTCTTCCAACCCTTTCCCGTGAATACACGTTCTATAATAGGTTCCTTCTCTTTTTTCTCCTTTGTATACGCACGATTTTTTACATTCTTTTTTATAAGCTGCAAACCCAAGTGAACGTGCGACGAAAATGATGTCGTCCAAAAGGATTTCGTTTTTTTGAAGAATATCATAACAGTTATCATGGACAGACCCATCTGAATCCATCAACCCAGCCAACAATGCTAACTGTGTTTCGCGGTCATTACATTTATAATCATGAGGTATGTGTTTGTTATTGATAAGATTATATTTACGTAAACCATTCATGAATGAATTACAACCAGCGCCTTTCTTCGTAGAATTAATGCGATAATCGTATTGTGCGCCTGTATACTGCAAATACAATTCGGGATGATTTTCTGGAAAACAATTGTTTTGCAAATGCGTCAATACATGGGACTCTTGTGTGGAAATAACAGATCCTTTTGAATGACCGTCACCTAACCAATATCCAAGCAAATACGGGTCTATGTCCACATCTTTCTTAGGAAATTGAATAGGCACACGATATCCAACCAAGGGACCTCCTCTACCATGATAAGATTTGGGTAAATTCAAATAATCTAATACAGACATATCAACCACAGTGCCCTTGGGGGTATTTTTGTTCATGGATGTACTGTATCTCAATGATAGTATGTGACTTTCGTTCACTGTGTAACTATCACCTTTGTTTGGTATCACTTTGTACATCATCTCTTTTCCTCGTGCGAGAGTCAACACGTTTCTTGGTGTAGAATCGTCCCCCATGAGTTTATCTCCAACTTTTACATCTTGAACCATCTTAATAGACCCATCATACATCATTATTGGCGTATCTTTGCTCAAACACTTGCCTCTACCACAAGGAACCTCCAGTATGCCTCCGTTACCATTTTGCGTGTTGTTTTTTGATATGGGTTCTCCAATGTGGTTCATATAGACACCAATAATGTGTTCCTGGTAATCGCGGACCTGTTTATCAAAGGTTACGTCAATGTCGTCTCCCTCCTGGAGTTCGCTTTTATCAGGCAACCCATAACGTTCAACCCCATAAAAGCGAGGAATGTATATTTTTTTGTCGTTTTCTTTGTACACCGGGAACGCATTGGAACCAGCTGCACCTGGTGCACCATAATTCATTTTCATCTCTACTGGTTTTACCAATAATTCTTCTTTTAAACAAGCAATGTCTTTTTCGGATAATGTCGATTTTGGGATGGTATACCCTTTTCTCCCCAAATGTGATGAAATGCGCACATTTTCTTTGTATTCGGGGGTCAGAAGGAAACTGTCCTTGATAGTTGGTTGCTTGATGTTCTTCTTTCTATTCATCTTGGTATGTATATGATTACTACATAAGATTATTTGTATTTAGGATATTTCAATTTTCAAATATTTTCGTTGATTATAGGTAAAAATAAAATACTAATCTATAATATAGAAATGATGAAACTTCCAAAAATGTTCAACTCCTTAACACAAGTAGAATTAATTGCGCTTGTCGTGTTTGTAATGTATATTGTTTTCCCCGTTGAGAACCCCGGATTTGTTTCCAATATGGTCGATTCTCCCCTAGGCATGGTCGGTGTTTTAGCAGTTACTCTTTATTTGTTCTTCAATGCTAACCCCCTGGTGGCTATTTTATACGTGTTTGTTGCGTATGAATTGTTAAGACGCAGTTCTAAACAGACCGGCAAAGCCGCTATTCAGGAGCACACTCCTTCTCAAGTGAAGAAGGACCAGAAGATGCAGAAGATGAACCCCGAGAAGAAAGACACTCTTGAAGAAGAGATCGTAGAGCAGATGGCCCCCATTGGACATAGCGATCCTGTTATATTCACCGAGACTGCTTTCAAACCTGTTGCCGAGGATGTTGGAACTGCTTCCATGTATTAAATTTGTTCAAGTATAAATAAATAGAGCCAATCGTTCTAATTATTTATTAATTTCTATGCAATCGTGAGTTATGCTTCTTCACCTTTACTTAATTTTTCGACTTTGTCGATCAACTTGAAACAAACGAGTCCAGTCATAGAGAATAGCACGCCACCTATGGTCAATGAACTAGCAGTTTCGGGTGTTAAGATACCCATCGACCTGATAATCTGTGGAATTGCAGCACCAACAAGGGTGATTGCTAGGAATGCAGGGGTTAATTTTAATAAGAACCCGAAGAAATCGCCAATTGTTTTGAATATGTCTCCAAGACTAGAAGATACTCCCACTGGAACTTCGGTTGATTTTTTTGTAATTTCATCCTTGATGGTAGTCATAGGGATTTCTAATTGAATGACCCGACCGTTACTACTGATTGCTCGCAAGAAGTCTGGATTGGACTTCTTCATTGTAATTAATGATGCAGACAAAACAGCAATAAGAGAAAGCATTAAGGACAAAGACGTATATCTGGAGTCACCCGTCATGCCCATTGTATAAAATAACATAATAGCCGATACAAATGTGAGTATGATGCCGACATCAGCAGAGGCGATTGCTTTCAATCTGTCTTTGTTTACTTCATCTCCAGTGCCTGGGTTCATAAACAATATCATATCTATCACCACTTTTTTGTAAAACATTGGAATAATAAAGTATCCCACTAGCGATAGAATCGTGAAAAATGCGAAATTCACGGTCGTGCCCATAAAATCAGATTGCTGTTTTTCACTCATCATCTTGGAATTGATGGGCACGTTGTAAGTATTTATCTCATCGTCGCTTGCTCCCGTCGGACTACAATCAATGTAAATCTGGTCATCATCGCGCTGATTAAGATAATTTCCAGGAATTACAATGTAATCATCTGTACTGGGGTATTTGTTGAATAAACTGTTACTAATAATTGGGTCAATTGATGTGGCTTCAGTGTATATAGGAGTGGTAAATACAAACACATTCTTGCTTCCATCCTTGTAGTGAATGCATTTGTCTTGTTTTGGAATAATATTATTCAATTCAACTTCATAATTAGCAGAACCTCCTGATAAAATCGCATCTAAAGAGTTTTTTTCGGTAGCACTTGAACTCTCTAGAAAAAAACACACATAACAATTCGAAGAATGTTCTAATACGACTTCGCCTATAATCTTATTATTATTTGCACTCACGTTCTCGACATTGTCGTGAACAAGTTTTCCAATATGAATTTTTGAAAAGTTGAACTCGGAGGTCTTTCCATCAGAAGTATAATAAAAGTTATTATCAATGCTGTATGTAACTGGTGCTTGAAATACATCGTTCCCTTTTACAAATTCGCTTGCATAAGTGGTTGTCAAAGGATAATCATAAATAATTTCTTTATCAAATTTAATCTTTGTTTCGTCTATTAAATCAAATGTATTTTCTTCACTCATTGCTTTATATATATAATGTGGTAGAGTTTTTTACCAAATTATAATTCGTCTAAAGGTAAGGAATATAGTTCAGTGTGCTGTTTTCATAAATGGTTGCATTGAACGTATCATTGTATCCTTCTGCATAGACAACATCTCCATTGTTCATAATATCGCATCCATATTCTCCAGAACAACTTTTTCCATTCACGCTAATGGGAAGCTTGGTATTAACAAAACCAGTATTGGACATTGTATAATACTGCCATCTATCGCGCCCAGTCATAATACGGCGACCCATCAGTGGTAAAATTAAGTTCTCGTTGTTCCCACCCTGTTTGGTTAAAATGCCCATTTGCTGGTAATCATGACCAGTAGCGCGCGTTTTGATATTGATGGGAAGTCCACGGACATCTCCTCCCATAGTAGGTTGTAAATATTGATTACGTTTCAAAGGAGGCGCATATGGGTCATTCATCGTATCGCCCGCATCGTCCATGATGGGCATTTGAATGTCCTGAATAATTTTGGTAGGTTTTACAAGGATTGTATCAGACGTCTTCATCGCCGGATTGTATACTTGATACAACAAATATCCGATGATCGCAATAATAATGACAATGAATAAAAGGGTTACGTTCTCAATACATATAACTCCTGGGCTGGTACACTTTTTGGGCATATTATACTATATCATTCTATAATATTCCATTACGTATGTGTGCTAAATTTATTGGATGTTCTTATATACGGATGCCGATTGGTCCCAATACTGCATTCACTGCGCTACGAGCACCATTGAACATATCCACAATGCCGCCAGTCATCAGTGGGATAATCGGGTCCTTGAGATCTCCGAATGCATCATTGGCTTTATTAATTAGTACGCTTGTCTTCAACCGTTTACAATTGAAACATTTATCGCGGATGTCTTTGGGAAAGTGAATAATGTGATAACCACTTGCATCCACCACCATTCTGTCGATGTCCTCCATAAACATCCAAAACTGTGTTTCAAGTTCATCTGCTGGAATGCCTAGAAACATTAAAAACATTATGATTAATTGTGGTATTAAATACAATATCTTGCCGAAAATGTCCAATGCATACCAAAAAAAGCAAGAGGTAAAGTTCTGGATCATTTGCATAGCGCAGAAAAGATTTGTAAATGCGAAAACGCCCAAGTATTGAACAAATATGGCCGCGTGCATACCTAAATAATATGCACCTTGTGGAAATTCTTCAAATTCTCTGGCTAAACCTAAAAATATATCTTTTATGCCCATGATGACGCCTGTAATAATTTTAAATATTTTGGGAATCATGGCAATGAATTTTGCAATGGCTTTGAAGACCATGATTGATAGTATTCTCTTATATTATGAAAGGATATTATCAATTGCAATTTACACCAAATTAACGACGGTTGCTGTCTCTGTACTCCGAATATTTATTGATGAAGCTTTCCGCCTTTTCTAGAAGGGGGTCCATTTTCTCCAGATTGTCTAAAATTTCAAATTGGATTTTTTGGAACTCGGGGAGTTCTTTCTGTAAACTAGAGAACTGTTCTTCGATATCCTTCTTTGTCATTTCTTTTTTAGAATCTTCTTCTTCTAATTCTTCTTCCGACTTTTTGGTTTTCTTCACTCGCTTGATGACTTCGTCCTTCTTATCAAACCCTTCTCTATACTTGAGTTGAGAACCATATACAATTAGATTGGTAAACACAATAGCGGAAAACAAGATAATAATCATATTCTTACTGAAAAATGAAGTCAAGAAACCGATTAAAAACATCAAAAGGACGCCATTTACATTCTGGTTTGTTCCAAAATGAACGATTTCAAACAAGGCAATGAATAAAAACATATACAATACCAATTGGCTCTTTAATAATGGTTGAAACTGGAGAACATTTTTCAACGAGAATTTCATTTCTATAATAAAAGAATACATTTTATTATACACGTATAGCGCCTAAAATGAGAACACGCAATTATTTGGAATCTGTTAAATCTTTTTCTATTTCAGCATTCATTTCGGAGGGTTCTTCTTCGTCATCAGAATATACAGGTGGGACTTCTCCTGCGTAAATGTCCAACACTTCTTTTACGACTTCCTCTCTCTGTATATCGTGATTTTGAAATTCAACGCTACTAATGCTCGAGGAACGCTTTCCGCGAAATTTATCTAAAAAGTCGTCTAATCCATTAATATCACTTGCGCGATCGTATTGGTCTAAATCGCCGGTCACTACCAGTTTGCTATTTTCACCCAGACGAGTCATTAACATTTTCATTTGAGAAATGGTTGAATTTTGCATTTCGTCCGCAACGATCCAGCAATTTTTAAACGTACGACCTCGCATATATCCCAGTGGAGCGATTTCTATGACTTTTTCTTCTAGTAATACGGTGACTTCTTTTGGAGTGATAAAGTTATATAACACATCGTATATAGGACGTATCCAAGGAGCCATCTTTTCTTCCAATGTACCGGGTAAAAATCCGAGATCTTCGTCAACGGATACAGAAGGGCGAGTGAAAATCAACTTATCGTATCCACCAGAAAGAAACATGCGAATGCCCTGCTCGGTAGCCAACAGCGTTTTTCCAGTTCCGGCTGGTCCCGTAGCAACGACAATTTTTTTGCTTTTTTGTTTTAATAGACGAGCATAGTATTTTTGACCATCGTTTCTAGGCGTAGTGAACTTTGCCTCAAATTCTTTTTTTTCCTTTTCAGATAAGTATTGTAAATTCTCGTATAATTGTCGCTGTTTTTGAATAATTGTGTCCTTATCAAATGTTTCAATCATATGTTCTCGCAAAATTTCTTTTTCGTTTTGTTTGCGACCACGGCGACCACGGCGACTGCTAGGTTCTTCACCAAGTTCCGGTTCAGAAGTATGTTTGTTTTGTCCTGGCATTCCTTATATTAATGACCTAAATAATCTCTCGATAATAATAATAATCTCATTGATGTCGACCAATTTAAATAATTACTACTCACGTTTACTATCGTGCAACTGTAACCGGCAAAATGCACTGTGTGCACTGTAAGTATATTTTCTAAATGAAATAAAAATCTACTGACTATATTATTTAGGAACAATATGTCCGACAATGCACATAATGCAGCCACTGCACTCGAACCACTTCTTACACCAGACGATAGCCGCTATGTAATGTTTCCCATTCAATACAATGATATTTGGGAAATGTATAAAAAATCCATCGATTCGTTTTGGCATACCGGCGAAGTTTCACTCGCACAAGATATGAATGACTGGGCCAAATTGAGTGACGATGAGCGCAATTTTATTAAAATGATTTTAGCTTTTTTTTCTAGTAGCGATGCCGTAGTTACGGACAATCTGGGTACCCGTTTCATGAACGAAGTTCAAGTATCAGAGGCCCGTGCGTTCTATGCATTCCAAATAGCCATTGAAACCATCCATTCAGAGATGTATAGCCTGTTGATAGACACATATATTAAAGACCCCGAAGAAAAAGACAAGTTGTTCGCAGCTACTCAAAATTATCCTTGCATTGCGAAGAAATTCAACTGGGCACAAAAATGGGTTAACGACGATAACAGCGATTTCGCTACTCGCTTGGTGGGGTTTGCGTTAGTAGAGGGTCTGTTCTTTTCTTCTTCCTTTGCGTCTATTTATTGGATTAAGAAGAGAGGATTGATGCCCGGATTGACGTTTTCTAATGAACTCATTTCTCGTGATGAGGCGCTTCACACTGAGTTTGCTATTTTGATGTACTCCAAGTTACATAAAAAATTAACTCCGGACAAAATTCACGAAATTGTAAAAGAGGCAGTGGAGATTGAAAAGGAATTTATTTTGGAAGCCATTCCTTGTCGCATGATTGGTATGAATTCCAAGTTGATGTCTCAGTACATTGAGTTCGTTGCGGACAGACTGTGTGTCCAATTAGGATACGACAAGATGTATAATTCTTCTAATCCTTTTGATTTCATGGAACTCATTAGCATAGAGTCCAAGGTGAACTTTTTTGAGCGCACGAATGCAGAGTATGCTTTGGCGGACAAGAGCGGAAAGGATAACGAAGAAGAAGTATTTGACTTTAGCACGGAGTTTTAGATACCGTTTGTAATGAAGATAAAATTGAAATATATATTGTAGAATTGTACAATATATAATTAGAAATTCCAATAAAAATGTTGAATACATTCAATGATTATTTAACCTTGTTTATAGAAATACTTGGTCAAGTTGATGTCTATAAGCAAATCAACACACATGTACAGGTATTTGATATTGAACAGTCAAAAGCGTGCATTCCTTGGACTGATGATCGTGTACAGGATTTGGACTTATTTATCTACTATGGTTACAATGTAAGAAAACCCGACGACGATGAAACCCATTTTCGAGTAGCGTGTAGAACAAAAATCGTAACCAGAGGACGAATACATCGAAAATGGGAATTGATTGACCCGTATCATTTGTATCAAAAAATGGGTTCACATGGTTTCTGTCAAATGTTCGCTCATTTTATAGCGAATAACGATGTAGATGACTTTGCAGATATATCCAAAGCGAACGATTTATCAAACTTGAAAGAAATCTTCACCACAAATACATTCGTATGTTTGCAGAAAACGTTACGTTTGATTAAAACGAACGACCGAACATATAATCTTATGTCTGACGTGTTTGAAGAAATCAAACACAATGAGATTGAAAGAAAGGATTTCGGTATACATAAAAAAACGAATTTTGGCGATTTTATAAACAAGTTGTCCTTATTTGAATTAGACGATATTCAATCATATATAGATGGATTGTATACGTGAAAATTAGTAAATATACTCGTTCTATGTAAGTATATTTACTTGTGAATACTGTATTTTTTATGCAAAGTCATCGGGTGCATTTGGTAAAACCGCATAGTCAGTTTCTACGTCTTCTTTATAAATATCCAAACTACGTGCGCTGGAGTCTTGTGCCTTTACGTAATTGGGCATCCAAAAATAAGGAATGGCTTTTCCACAACCCTTGTAATGGATCTCGAATATATAACGATAATAAAATTGTTCCAGCGTTTCCGGCAACAAGTGAGTTAGGTGTTTTGTTTCGGGAACCGCTTTTACCAATTTCAAAATGTTTTCTTTGTTATCAATATTCGGGTCATTAAACAACGAAACAAATTGTGCGTGACTATCTAGACTATGAATATGTTTGTAAATAATTTCACGTGTGGTGGTTTTTTCATTCGCAACGCCATCACTGAATGCCTCTTTGCGGCGCCACAGAATGCTTGGTGGAAGTAAAGATATTCCTTCTCGGTTGTTGAAATATTCCTCACTAAACGCTTTACGAATCAAATATTTTTCTTGGTCATCTTTCGAATAACGAAGAGTGAATGGAAGAGACAAATAGTAATTCACCCACGTACGATCCAAAAAAGGAGTTCTTGGTTCTAATCCATGGGACGAGATACATCTGTCTGAACGTAGCACATCGAATTGGTGGATATTCGTTAGCAATCGTTTGCATTCCTTATCGAATTCTACACAATTTCCAGCGTGTTTCATATATAGGTATCCACCCATTAACTCGTCTGCACCATCGCCATTGAAAATGACTTTTGCTTCGCTGTGTTCTGAAATATATTTCGCAATTAGCCAGTTACCAACACTTGCGCGAACTGTGGTGGTATCGTAACTTTCAATATCATAGATGACCTTAGGAATGGCGTCTACAAACTCTTCTTCACTGACGGTGACCTGCGTATGCTTTGTACCAAGATAATCGGCGACTTGTTGTGCATATTTTAGATCTTCCGACCCTTCCATACCAATGCTATATGTCTCAAGTTGAGGCAGGTTGTTCATTTTGTGATATTCGTTTACCAAGGCAGTTACCAAACTACTGTCCAGTCCACCTGATAACAAACACGCAATGGGACGGTCTGCTGCGATACAGCGTTTAAAGACTGCCTCCTTGAAGTAGGTTTGAATGTTGACCATTATGTGATCAAAATCATATTTCTTCGTAAACACATTCGTGTTGAATGCGAATGTGTTATATTTGACTTGCTTTTCTAACTTCCAGTGAGGGGATACATGAAATGGGAGTTTGTATACTTGATACGAACCCGGTTTGAAGGGTTGAATTTGATATTGTTTATATTTGTTTTTGAGGTTTGCACGGGGATTGTCCATCAATATTTCGTCACGTTTGTTTGTATAATATTCGTTTATTTCGTCTTGGATTGGTTTCAGCGATTTCATTTCACTAGCAAAGGCGATAACACTGTCGCTGTCTGACGAGTTCGTATTATTCATGATAAAAAGTGGTCGAATTCCATAGGGGTCGCGGGCAACATACAGTTTGGTGGCGTTTTTTCCCAATAACTGGTCAATAAGAACAAACGAAAATACACCGTCGAGCAATTGTAGGGTGGTATCCATTCCAAATGCTTTGTACAGATGAATAATTACCTCGCAATCCGAATTTGTCGTAGGGGACACATATTCGGGCAATAGAGTGTACAGTTGTTTGTAGTTATAAATTTCACCATTACATATTAGCGTGATATTGCCTATGTTAATTGGTTGATGAGAGACTTCATCCAGTCCATTAATCGCAAGTCGATGAAATCCCATAATCGTTTTGATCGAAATAGAGTTTAGTGTTGAATATTCCGGACCTCTATGTTCGCCTTTTTTGAAGGCATCTTTCATGATGTCTTTTGTAATAATCAAATCATTGTTGTTCAAGACAGCAAATATTCCACACATAATGCGGATGTCCTTGTTGCAGTTATTATAACCTAGATTCAACCATTTATATTGATTTAACAAATAGTTAGTAGTAAAAATATGTGAGTTCAATGTATAACAATGAATTATTTGTACTTGGACAGTTCTCCCAATAAAGACCAACAGAAAGCTTTTTCTTCTTCATCGACTAAAATGGAAGATAAGGACACACCCGAAACGAGCAGTAGCAGTCTACAAGGTTCTCTGTTTGCACTACCTGTTTTAGAAAAAGAACAAGTGGATGTGAAACAAACAGATAATGAGTTTTTAATTTTAGTAAATAAAATGAAGGACCAATTGACTGGTTCCAAAACAGAAGAAACTGACGACTCAGATGACGAACAAGATAATGTACTTGAGTTCTCGGACCTGAATATGGGAACTCAGTTTTACATGAGTTCGCTATCCATTGTCGGATTGTATATTCTTTACAAACTCCTTTTAAAAACCAAGTAAATGGAGAACACACACATATATATCTACATAGTGTATATATATATGAAAAACGCAAAGAGTGGTAAAACCAGAGTCAACAAGACGACCAAGCGCGGTAAAAAAGGTGTGAATAAGACACGGAAATATAAGAAAGGTAGTCGTAAAAATGCAAAGTCTCGCACTAAACGTGGCGGTTCAAATGTGAAGGTATCCGACAAGGATAACGTTATTCATGAGTATGGTATCAAAAGGATAATGAATTTCAACGATTTCAAGGCAAAATTTGCAGGCAGAGAGAAGGATGTACGTGAATCTCTTGAAGAGTATACATATAATCCAAATTATATAAGTTGCAATCAAGAAGCAAATTCCAATTCCAATGGGGAATTTGAACCCAAGGTTCTCAGAAATGCAGATGACCAGGCATTTGACCTAGTAACATGTTGGTCGATGTATGATGGCGATGTTAACAAACTACTTAAAGTTTTAGCAATTGAAGACAGTGTGGTAACGTTTTAATACGTTTTGAATCCAATATTGAATAAATTTCATAATTTATTCAATCTAATATTGTTGACTTACTCCTTGTTCCTCTTGTATATCTCAAGAGCAACCAAACCACCGAGAACTTGTGCAATGCTATAGGGAAGCAATTCGCTAATAGGCAATTTGCCGGCAGAGGCCATTACAACAGATACGGCGGGGTTCAAGTGACCCCCAGAGATATCTGAGGTGATTAAAATCGCTAACGCTAAAGCAGCACCAATCGCCAGAGGATTACCAGTGGACAAAATCACGTATACGAAAAATGTGGTAGCAATAAATTCAACTAAATAGTTATACATCGTCTATATACTATAATCAACGAAAACAATTCGATACACTTAAAATATTTTTGTGGATCCAGTCCTTTTCGCAGGAACCGTAGAACCGCTCGCACGAGTTCTCCTTAATGCGCTATTTACACTGTTAATTTCGTTGTGTGCAGTGAAAGACAATGCCTGGTTGTTAGCATTAATGCTTCCTTTGCCGATAGCATTGTTCTTCCTTCGTTCGATCACACTAGATGAGTCGCGATTTCCAAACCATTTTTTTTGACTGGTATCAGGTGTAGTTTCGGTATAAACCTCACGCGCAGAACTAAATCTACTACCATTATCAGAGGTGCTATCTTTGAGAGGCATTGCTCGGGTAGACGAGAGCGAACCATTATTCAAATTATTTTTTGTAAATATCATCATCCTATATCATATTTACATATATTTACCCATCCGTATAAAATATTTAGTTTCTGACGTTCATTAAGAAAGTCACCGACCCGTTGTGCTCGTCTCCACCGTTTGCTAAATCATTGTAGTTACGGTTCACGCTTACCTGTCTTCTGTATTTCACATAGTCAGATGAATCAGCGACAAATCGGGGGTTGGTGTTGGCGGAAGGGATACCAGTGCTATCAGGGTTTGCTCCCTTGCTATTGTAGTTCTGACGAAGCAGGAAGTCACCCGAGTTGTTCACTGCTCTAAATGGGGTAACTCTACGTACTTCACCATTGACGGTTCCAGTAGCGAAAGGAGTGTTCCATGCTCTGCGTAGAATATCGCGGGTTGAAGTTTGTTGTCCATCTTTGTAATTAGTTATAGTTTGTTTTGCGGAAAATCCTTGAAATCCTCCTCCAAGACTACTCATTTGAAATCTATTATACTATTATAATAGATTTTGTTGCAGCGATATTACTAAATGATAATGTGTTATATCTATTTTTGTTTGATAGAAACAAATGTAAAGAAAAACATTGTCTATTTGTTATATAAGATGGACGTATCGGGAGAGGAAATCGCGGCGGTTCCGGAAAAAAACGCTTTTGTTGAACAAATCACTTTAGAATTGTTGATGAACAAATCACAATATCACAAATATGTTTCTAAAAACAATCCGGATGAGTTTAACAAGATACAGACGCAATATGATGAGATTGCCTGTTATAAGGACGATATACTGGAAGTCACCGAAGAATTACTAACGAACCGATACAAGAATATAACAACCGAAGTGAATGATGCATTTGATGGATACGTAAAGACGTTGATTAATTATTTTAAGATGAAAGAAATAGAGAACAAAAACGAATATAATAAACAAGATGACGAAGTAGATACTTTGTTTGATAACATACGCGAACAGTCTGAACCGGAAATTCGAGAGAGGTCTGTATGGGGTAAGTCCATTATAAAACGAAACAAGCACTAAAATATTTAGTAAGTATATACTAAATGGTTGCAACTACGAAAAAGAAACACCATAAACAAAAGAGAAAAACGTTAAAAAAAATACATTGCAATCCGTCTAGCAAATCCGATTTGCATCTTCGTCACTCGTGTATGAAAAAAAATACTTTACAAATCATTAAGGATGCATTCAATCAACAATATCCAGACAACATGATAAAATCAACCAACCCTAAAACGGTTTGGAATGAATTGAAAACAAAAGTCACTCAATGTGAACGTGAAGATTGCTGGTTGGAACTTATTAACGACGAATTTATTCGAGAAGACCTGAAAAAGGAGTTGTTCGCACCATTCCAACCCAGTGAATGGAAAAATAACCCAGTGACGTGGTTGACGAACCACGATATTTTAAAAGTGCTAGAACAATACGAAGGCGTGCATACAGATTTCAAGTTCATTGGACCTACACCGATTGATTTCAATAGTACACCGCTATATTATTATGGTAAATGCGTTTGCCAAGAACTATGCAAGATGAATATAGACAAATACCTATCTGAAGGAATAAACAATGTGGGCATTGTATTTAATTTAGATAAACATAACGGATCTGGTTCTCATTGGGTATCAATGTACATTGATTTGAAGAATAAGGATGTATATTATTTTGATAGCAACGGCATTAAGCCTCCGATGGAAGTACATCAATTAATTCAAAATTTACAGAAGGAACAAAAATTCAACGTTCACATCAATGAGTTCGAACATCAGATGCAAAATACCGAATGTGGAATGTATAGTATGTATTTTATTATCACTATGTTGACTGAAAAACTTGGTAAAAATTCGAAGAACCGCAAGGATATTTTTGAACATATGCAACGTACACGCATATCTGACCGTAAAATGAAAAAGTTGCGTGAGAAATATTTTAACAAATAATATCTCTAGAGTATACAAATGAGCTCTGAAAATGAACAAAAACTAATCCTAGACGAACAAACTGCGAAAAATAAAACTGTTCCAAAAGGTACCGTCATAGAAACAAAAGTATTTCCATCTGAATTTAGCGGAGATAGAAGTTATGTGGCGAAATCGATTACATCGGTTAGGAAAAAAATTCCTTCGTCTAGTTCTATGCAACAAGTTGACTATTATTTGAACCAACTTAAGAATTACATCTACTGGGCAACATCGTCCGATCCTGACCCGTTAAAAGGACCATCAGATTTCTTTCCATCTGTTAAAAGGACCATCACATTTCAGGCAGCGAAGCCCACAGACGACAAAAAAGGTGGGAAAAAATATAAAAAGAATAACGGTAGAAAAACAAAGAAGGGTTCTCGAACCAATAAAAACAAAACTCGTAAACATAAATAAAAAACTTACATGAACATAACTTATATATACTTATATTCATGAGTGCACTAGTCCATCCCGAGAACCAAAAGGTAATTTGGAACATTGTAAACAACAATATTTATGTGAACGATTACTTTCAGACACATTCCCATGTTTCAAAGGAACAGTGGTTTCGTTCTATAATAGAGAAGTTTTATATGCAAAACGAAGGTAAGAATTTGTCTATTGAGGAGTTGAATAATCTCAACAAAGATGTTCTCACTTTTATGGTGAAATCCGTTCATTCCATCCCTGTTCAACGCGAAGAAACTGTAACTCCTCCGCCTTCGAATGCATTTGTTTCGCAGCCACCTACTAATTATCATTCACAAATGCAGCAGCCACCTACTAATTATCCTTCGCAAATACAGCAGCCACCTACTAATTATCCTTCGCAAATACAGCAGTCACCTACTAATTATCCTTCGCAAATACAGCAGTCACAGAATAATTACCCTTCGCAAATACAGACGCCACCGAGCGTACCAAATAATATTGGAGAACAAACAAATCGAGAATTTGAAGAAAAAAAACAAGAATACGAACGTATGTATGCGAAACCTGTTCCCGAAGAAGTGGATTTCAAAGAACAAGAGAAAGATGCGATTATAGATAACATGGACGAATTAATCAACAAACACATTCACGAGAGAGAGATACAAATGAAAGAATTAGCACCACCATTGTTAATGAATGTGGAACCGGTAGTAGCAATGCCGAATAACGCATTAACTAATGTGGAACCGGTAGTAGCAATGCCGAATAATAATACAACAAACAATATTCATACTGACGTACAAGAAATTTCCAATACACCAACAAACAATAATGAGATACAAACAGTGGAAGCGGTTAATCATGACCATTTGCGAATTGAAATATCGGAATTAAAAGACGAATTGAAGCGAGTTCAAAAAGAACATGAACAAATGAAACGAGAACTGAACGATAAGATAGAAGGGCAGTCATTAACTATGAGTACTATACAAGGCGAAATCGTGGTGATGCGCGAAAATGTAAACAAAATCAATTATCTGGATCAACGATCAGATAAATCGGACGAATGAGTAATTAAGATAGACAAATAAAATACATATAAAGTTAAACCAAAGTATATATGTATTACATGGAATTATTCAAACATACGTTATTTATTAATTTGGACAGTCGTGTCGACAGATTGGAACACGCTCTCCAAGAATTTGAAAAAATGAATATGCAAGTAGAGAGAGTATCTGCAATCAAAAACAAAAACGGTGCAATTGGTTGCACAATGAGCCATATCCAATGTTTACAGTTAGCAAAAGAACGCGACTATGATTATGTCTTTGTATGCGAGGACGACATCACATTTTTAGACCCAGATAAATTAAAAGAAAGTGCACAATTGTTTATGCAGAATATGAAATCTAAATGGGATGTGCTGATTATTGGTGGAAACAACGTGCCTCCCTATCAAAAATTGTCTGATTATTGTGCTCGCATTTTTAACTGTCAAACCACAACTGGATACGTAGTGCAAAAACACTTTTATGATACGCTTATCCAGAATTTCAAGGAAAGTGCGACAAGCCTGATGAGAAATCCAAAAAACAAACAAGAGTATGCATTGGATATTTATTGGAAAAGACTACAACAACAACATGTATGGTTGATGTTAACGCCACCCACAGTATCACAATATGAGAGTTATAGTGATATTGAAAATAAGAATGTAAATTATGATCATTTAATGTTAGACATGAACAAAGAATGGTATATGAAACAAGTGAACCAAAAAGCAAACCTACAAAAGATGAACATGCAGACAAACAATAAACCCAAATGATGAGATTATTTGTCTGTAATTCTTAAAAAATTAGCCATGACTTGTTTATTTTTTTCCTCGTAACGACTAGTTTTAAGGTTCGATTCATATTGTTTGTGCATCATACGTTCACGATAGGTTCTGTCTTGTTGTTGCAACAATTGCTCTGCTTGTGTTTTTTCCAAAGGGGTGAGAGATTGACTTCCTCGGTCACGCATAAAATGATCAACGGATGCATATTTTTTCACATTGTTATAATCTCGTTCACTTACATTCAGGACGGTTTGGTCTTTATGAACCTTTCGTAAATCATCAAATTTCAATTTACTAAACGGATCAGAGACTACATAAGTATCGTTGTCTTCGTCTTCGTGAAAACTATTGTTAGTATTATTATTCGAATATAATACTTGCACATCATTGTGTTTGATTAATGCCTGTTGATTCGTGCGAATTTTATCAATCACTTGTCCCATGTTTCCAGTACTAACTTGTTCATCGATTTGATATATTTCATTGTCGTTGGTAAACCATTCGTTCTTTTCTACATCTGGTTTATGCACCATGTTTTTTTCGAATATTTGGTTAAATTGGTTATTAAACTTATCTTCTCCCATATCGTGAACCACTTTTTGCATTTGACGTGTAGTGTGTTTATTTTCATTGCTGTATCCATCGGCAGAATATACGGTGTTTGTGTGACCATTGTTCATATCTTGCTTGTGTTGATTATTATAAAACTGACGCACAATATCAAATGCTTTTTTGAAAAATAAGAAATATTCAGAAGATAATTTGGATTTATCTGGATGCGTAGACAATACTTGTTTTTTTGCTCGTTTCAAATCTTCAACGGATATGTCATAATCTAAATGAAACAATTCCAATATTTCTTTCAACGAATACATATTTACGTCCAAATTGTGCGAATTCAACGTGTCCATTGGTCCTATACATAGTTGCACACAAATATTTTTACATTGTTTTTCCAAAAAGAAAATAAACATGTTTTCCTATACTATACACACAATGACCCTTCCTATTATTCATAAAATAGACAATCGTCAAGCATTGTTAGACCTTCTTCCTCGTAATCCTGGTTTAATCTTCATCAAATTTGGTGCTGAATGGTGCGCGCCATGTAAACTAATCGAAAACGATTTAGACGAACATATTAAACAAATGTCCGACGATATACAGTGCATTATTTTGGATATCGATGAAAGTTTTGACGTGTATGCCTATATGAAAAGTAAAAAAATAGTACAAAGTATTCCTAGTATAATTTGTTACCAGAAAGGAAACAATCGTTATGTTCCCGACGACGTCTACTGTGGATCTGATAAAAAAGAATTGAAGTTATTTTTTGATCGATGCAAAGAAGAATTACTGTAAATGTTCATATACAGATACGATTAACGAATGTTCATGTAATCTACCTTTTTTGTTAATGTCTATCATAAATCTACAAAAGTCTCTTACTTCGATATTATCTATTTTTGCTTGATATATACGGTCGAACGTTGTATTATGCAATATATTTTTCAATATGCGATAACCATTTGTGCTTTGCATATTGAAAGAATGTTTGTAATTGTAGACAATATGAAACATTAAATAGTCGTATCCAATCCATTCATATAAAGAATATTTATAGTCGTGAGTTTTGTCCAGCAACTTGTCGATCAAAGAAGATATACAATAACTTTCTCCTTTCTCTTGTTTGTTTGGTCTATTTAAGAATTTTATATAATTACAGATCAGCAGGTTTTGTGATGCGATGCAATGTTGTTTGCACATATGGACCAAATAGGGTATGAAATGATAGATTAACTTGCTGGTACACAAGGTGTTGAATATGACCATATGAGTATTATTGTTCTTTTTTAAATAAGGCATAAGCAGGGCTTCATTTTTGTTATATTGCACCGAAGTAAAATGGTCCATGATAATAATGAGTGTAGCGTCTGCATCGCTCGAAGTTTCCTCACCATTGCGCAGAAATACCGGAAACATTTGTTCTACTGCATTCGAATTCCATTCATAACCACACGAGTTTGGTACAGTTTGTTCGTTAAACTTGCTACCGATGGATACATACACTCTAGCCAGTGAACGTTGATTGGATATTTCAAACACAGTTTGTTCTAAATTTTCTATGAAATTGGTTTTGAATTCTCGCATTCTATTCATGTCGCGTTGATTGTATTGATTACTTATATGATATCATATTCATAATCAATTAGTTGGATTTCAATTTTCTGTGTCTGGTGCGTTTCGTCTTATTTATTTTACGATACCCTTTTTTGGTTCCTTTGCGTTTACGTCCACCAGGCATTGTAGTCGATTGTTTTTCAGGTTTCACAATTGTTTCATCAGGTGTTGCAATTGTTTCATCAGGTGTTGCAATCGTTTCTTGGTTAGATGGAGAATCAACCATCAACTCTGGTTTATCTTCTTGCATTTCTGCCCACGTAACATATGATAATATAGCGGTAGTGATAGTGACAAAAATATAGCTAATGGGCGGAATGTTCGTATACGTCATATTATAGTATAATTAGATAAAATGGCGTGATATATTTTTTAAACGTTCAAAATAGAATTGGTATAAGCGTATTTCTCTGACCAGACCTTTTTGACATCGTCGTGAACACTGGTCAATGAGTGTCTTTCGTACTCCTCTGGACTGGAATAGTAGTATGTCTTCACACCATCCTTGAGAATGGTACTTCTCACCTTAAAAAACAAATTCTCTCCAGAACTTCCAACAGTGATGTTCGTATAAACAATGCCGTCTGAAGCACTTCGAATGGGTGCACCCAAGACATCCGAGGTAGGAAACATCTCAATGATAATCTTTTTATTCTTGTAATATTTAATTGTCTTATCGCCTTTTCGGTCGCCTTTATTATTTTTTTTACGATTACCACCAGCATTACTTGAACCATCCGCGTCAGACTCACTTACGCACGTAAATTCATCGTCTGAATATGTCTGATGAGGTGGCTCGTCAGACATCATCTCTTCAAAAGTAAGCTCTTCTTGTGGCTGGGAATTATCCATAGGGTTCATAACAACAGTAAACGAAACTGGGTAAATGCAATAAGTCGAGTTATTGTATACATTATATCACGATGTGTCTTTAAATTACTTTATAAATCTTATATGCATATACACATATGAAAAAATAATCTACATACATTGTAAATGGACGCAAGAAAGTCAATTGTCGACAAGTTTATGAAAAATGCCGATACACATACACAAATCGACAAAGTACTTCAGTCGTTAGAAATCGACAACATTCCCGATGAATTTACAAACAAGTTAGTTAGTGATACCGCACAAACGTTTCCGTCTATTCAGGACATTCAACAAGAAGAACCGAAAATCTATTCTTATTTAGACGATGATGAACTGTCCCGCGATTTCCTCTTGAATAGAGATTTAACAAAACAATATTCGCTGCAACTGGTATTGTATCATATAAATAATACATTAGATGCGCCGTTTTTAGAGTTTTATTTAGAAAAATCCGATGAAAACTACGGTTTTCCTGAAAGGCCTTTGGACAATCAACACTTAAATGAAACGATAGACAAACATGAACAAACGCAACAAGGTGGTATGGACATAAAAACCGTAGAACATGGAGACATTCAGATTGGAACCAGGACTACAATTGTTGAACCAGAGTTTATCAGTCCATTTGAGCAACAAGCATTTGCATTGTACAATGATAAAACGGGATATTCTGATATTATCGCTGAAAGTACATACAAAGGTTTTGTCGAGAAAGGCGACACATTGTATGTTCTATTCGAGAACAAGGACAAAGGGATAGCAAATCAGGAAGGAGAGTATATATGGTCAGTAACAGACGAAATTATCACGAAAAAACAAATATTCAGTATACCCATACATGAAACTGCGACATCGTTGTTTGTAGATAATTCAACAGTTGCCTATATAAAAGCAGACAATGCACCCATTGATATGCCCATTGTTGTATATCCTATAGACAAAATAAACGATATATACGAGAACATATATTACAGCAAGGAAAGAGACCCCGAGCAAACTGAGCAAACTGAGCAAACTGAGCAAACTGAGCAAACTTATTTAATCACGTTACCAAACGATAACGATGAACTTGGGCACGTATTTTTATTTAGTAACTACATTTTGCCTTCAAATCAAGACATTTATTCTATAAAACGAGTTGTATGTTTTTCACAAGATGCTTTGTACACATTAACGAAACCAACGAATGAGTTATTTGAAAAACACTCATTGGTTCGCTTCAAAGACCAGGACCTGACTATCTGGGGAATATCAAATTATTTGTTGTTTACGGAATTGTTATAAATTACACATAAGAATGCATATTAAATAAACATCTATAGATGATTATTTAATACAATTGGGTTCGATTATACAGCATAAGTTACCAAAAAGTCTTTCATATATTTTTCTTCGACTTCCACACTATTCACAATTTCATCAGGAATAGGGTCACGGTCATACATATTCTTGAAATCTAGGATATATTGATTGATCTTATCAAATGCTTGTTTCGATTTCAGGAGTCGTTCTTGTGTTTTGCGCGATTCGTGGTCGACAAGACGTTTCTTCTCAGCAATTTCATCCGCCTTCTCCTGTTTATGCGATTCAATAAAACGCGTTAATTCGTCTATTTTCTGTGTCTGTTGCGTAATCATCTCATTTTTCTTCGTATCAGCTAATTCAAGTAGGTCGGTGCTATCGTCCAATTCATCACCTTCTAATAGTTCACTCACACTAATAATGGTGCTGCATATATCTGGTTTCCGAATTTTGTCGAAATGTTTACGTTTTGCACTTCCATCCTTACCGCGGAATTTCTCATTGAACTCTTGTACAATTTTATCGGGAATAATGGGACTGGATTCCATCAAACGGTCATATTCATTGCGACATATTTTTAAGAATTGTCCGGCATCCACGCGTTCTCCGCTGCGTTTTGCAAGTTCAATTCGAATGTTTCTTGAGAATTTATCCCATGCAATCATGGACACACGATGAGCTTCATTCAATTCTGATATTTTTAAATATTGCTGGATCGTGGTTAAAATACCAATAAATATGTTTACTGCTCCAATTAACATCGGAGCATAAGTGCGATAAGGAGTAGGTAAACTCGATTGCGCAAACGAAGCAGTACCTGTGATGGTTGAAAGGGTAATCGCGGGAATGGTAAACCATGCATGTAAATACGAATACTTTGTATGAGCGCGTAAATTTAACCACTTATAACACTGTGCAACATCACACCACTCAATTAAGATATGTTCGTTTTCTTTTGACCACTCAGCAGGGGCAATTGTGCTTTCGATTATGCTATTATTATCAGTTTGGTCAACATTATTAGTAGATTCGTTGTGTTCGTTGGGTTCGTTGGGGTTCATTCTATGTATTCTTATATTCTACCTGTAAAAAAATATAGAATAAAAGATAATTAAGGTTCATTTGAACTCGTTTCATCGTCGTTGATAGTGGTATCTATCTGTAACTGGTTGACGGCATTTTCCATACCAATTTCTGTTACTTCTGATACAACAGTTTCACTTGTAATTGTTTTTTTACTATCACTTTCATACTCAGAAAATTTGTCTTCCAAATCCTCTTCTAAATCCTCTTGCAAATAGTTATCTTGACTAACATTTTCTTCTTCAATATCTTCAATGGAAAAACTTAAATTAGTATGTAAGTTCTGTTCCATTTCGTTAGTGAAATCCTCTAACTTGGACAAAACGCGTTTCAACTGTTTTTTTTGTGATATGTGAAAAAATGCTAAATAATTCAAAAATAAATTAGTTTGTTCCCGAAGAACATAGTTCTCGTATTGAAGTGTATTTAAAAAATTAGAAATGGAGTACCCAATTTGGCTCTCATCTGTATAGCCAGTTATTGTGTTTCGTTGACCTTCACATTTTGTATGCAATGTGTTAATCAAATACAGTATGTTGGCGTGAATGCCTTTAACGTCTTCCAGTTTATATTCTTGCGATGGTTCCAATTCTTTGTATTGCGGGAAACTTTTCGCGTTCACGTCGTCATTATCAATCTCAACGGAATTATCTTTGAAATATTGCATAATGAGCGTGTATAACTTGTAATAATCACAATACATACGATTGTTCAAAAGGATGCGGAATTTTTCGATATTTTCGATTTCAAGCATAAACGACTTGTATTGGAAAAAAAATGCATCTAAACAAAAAAGCATAACTTTCTTGGTATTTTGTTTCATTAATTCGGTATAACTTTTTTTGACTAGTTGCAATTTTTCATTAATTTCATTCTTTATCTGAAATACCTTGCGTTTTAAAGCTAATATACTTTCAAAATTATTTTTTAATTTATCTATTTTAAACGCGTGATCGTCGGACATTATATATATTCTCTCGGCAGAAATAAATCTACGCTCCATATAATTCATATGTGTAATTGCGAATGGTCATCCCTATTTCTCTCGACATATTTTCAAACGAAATGAAGTCATTCAAATAATCTTGGAACGTGTTCGATATCTTTGCAGTAGGTTGGTCATTCATTGCAAAAGAACTTGCTAGAGATGTAAACTCGAATGGAACATTGTCGCTGTTCACAGGAGTGATGTCGTCGTAAGTTTTGTGTTGAACTGCATATTTATCATACAATCTTATCAACCAATAATATCCAGCCTCTTCGTCGTAGACAAATTTGTAGTATCCGTCCAACTTAACTTTAGTGTAAAAGTCCATAGCTTTTTTGGTATTATACAATTGTACTTTTAATAATGCAATGGAATATTTCTGTGAACCGCTTGTGTTAGTATGCATACGTGTATTTACAATATCTCCAATATTTTCATTTCTAAAATAATAAGAAATAATAGAACGAGTGATATTATCCGCAATATACGGGATATATAATATTAATTGTGACATGAATATGTGTTGCGAATGATTTGTTAATATAGTAAAAAGTATACAAACAGATTCAATTTTATATATAGCAAGACTATAGAATGGACGATAAACAAACAGCAACTAAACAAAAAGATAATATAAAAAAAGAACTACCTGGTTTGCCGATAATTACATATATTCTGCCCCCTATAGAAATAGAACTCGAAGTAGAAATTAACCTGAAAACAATTACCAAACCAAAGTTAATGCGTCAATCGAATTTCATAAATCATTCACAAATAACTCGGTATAATCATACCAATAATATTATGAATATTTTGGAAAGGTCCTACAAATAAATAAATATTCCACAAAAACATAATAAACAAACACAACTAATGTATATATTATAAAGGTATGGAAAACGGCGATGCAACCCAAGTGCTGCCCCGTTTTGGCTCAATTATCGGAGATTTAATAACTGATTTGCATAGTACTTTCCCTGAATTTGGTGATAAATTTGAACTGTATCAACAAACAGATTTCGCATCGAAACATTTAGATGATGTCTACCAGCATGCGGTAAAGGTATTTCCAGAGAGATTTTTTGATATTTTGTATCAAAACGTAGAGATTTTCCAAGATGATACGAATACCGAATTTCTTCCTGGAGTCGATTTTAAGTTGTTCTTCACTTGTGAAGGCGTATCGGAAGATACCAAAAAAACATTGTGGAAATATTTGCAGTTGATGTTGTTCATGGTGGTAGAAAATGTACAGGACAAATCCATGTTCGGCGAAGCATCTACTATGTTCGAGGGCATTAATCAGGAAGAACTACAAAGCAAGTTGAGCGAAGCAATGAATGGATTGGGCGATTTGTTTAAAAATATTGGCAAAATGGGCGAGGCATCATCTGAAGGTGAAACGAAAGATGCCGATGAGGGGGAGGAAGACGAAGCATCCAAGAAATTCAAAGAGGGATTTGAGGAGAAAATGGGAAGTTTGCCCAACCTGAAGGGCATTCAGGAGAAATTAAACAAGCTATTTGAAGGCAAAATTGGAGCACTTGCGAAGGAAATGGCGGAAGAGTTGACCAATGATTTTACCGAGGTGTTTGGTGCGGATATGGAGAGCAAGCATTCTAATCCACAAGACGTAATGAAGCAGTTGATGAAAGACCCCAAGAAACTGATGGATTTGATGAAGAAAGTGTCTGGTAAATTGAATGCAAAAATGGAGAGCGGTGAAATTTCCAAAGAAGAGTTGATGAAGGAAGCAGGAGATATTTTAGGTAGCATGGGCGATGGGGAAGGAGGACAAGATTTGAATGAAATGTTGAAAAACATGGCGAAGTCTATGGGCGGAAAACTCGGAAAGAACATGCGTATAGATACCAACGCAATCGATCGTATGACGAAAATGCAAGGTCAACGCACTACAATTATGAAACAACACGAGGCAAAAAAGAAAAAGATAGCAGAGGAAGTGAGAATGAGGGAACAACAGAGACAAGAGCAGATCCGTATTCAGGAATCTTTTGTACAAGCGTATTCGTTGGAGAACAATGGTAAGGCTGAGGATTTAGTATTTCGCATTCCAGGACAACAAGGTCATGAGAGATCGTTCATTCATCCCGATTTATTGAAAGAAATGGAGGAAGAAGATAAGAACGAACAATCGAATAAGAAACCATCTAAGAAGAAGAAAAAGAAGACCAAGAAATAAACAAGATAGAACGTTTGGCGATAAATTAATCTGGTGGTAATATATACATGTTATCCAGATACATTAACATCCCTATATTTCTGATTGCACTGAGCATAGGTATTTTTGCAGTATATATTACCGTTCCCGAAAAAAGAAATATCTATGTATTTCCTACGCACGAGAATGTAGAGATTATGCAATATAAAGACAAGGCCGACAACTGTTTTCAATACAAAGAAACCGATGTTGATTGTCCGACAAACGAAAAAGAAATTACACAAGTGAAACCACAATATTAGTATGATACAACTAAAATATAGTAATATTGTAAATGATAAATGATACAAGCTTGAACACACACATTAAAGATATGCGATATAACGAACAATGGACAGAAGGGATATTTGATATTTTAGATAGAATACGAGTAAATTGCTATGAATTAAGTGAAATACATAGTTATAAATATGACTATTACAAAGAAGTCGCCAAAGCATACCGTATTCCAATTATTGTGTTGAGTGGTATCAATACTTTTGCAGCAGTCGGTTTAGATGGTGCGATGGACTCGCGACATATATCAATTCTCACAAGTTTAATTTCGTTAGCGTGTGGTATTATTACTGCGGTAGAATTATACTTAAATGTACAGAAGAAAATGGAGAATGAGTTGATATCGCACAAAGAATATTATAAACTGAGTCTTGAGATTTATAAAACCATCAAAATAGAGGCAGACAAACGAGGGGTGGATGGAAAGACATTTTTAGACGATAAGTTCAATGCGTACGAGAAATTATTGCAAAATTCCAATGATGCAAAAGAATATTCAGTGATGCAAACAGACTATTTAACACCACCTTTAATGGAAGATACCAGAACCCATGTTGAACAAGAACACAATACAAAAATACCTAAATATTTTAAGATTCCGAGTATTGAATCGATCACATCACCAAAATGGCATCAAATGAAAAAAGAAAGAGAGAAACGTTCGGAGATACGCAATAAATATAGCAGACGATCGAATTTAGTAAATGTTCTAGAAACACATAGTGAAGGGTATGAACATTCCGATAGCGTATCGATTAGTACACACGATGATAATGATGTAGATGTCCCGATCACTATAACAATGAAATACAATCAATTCGACAAAAATGATAACGACGATAAGATATAAAGTTTGCGAAATGGATTGTAATAGCAAGAATAAATCTCATCACACTTAATGAAATTTAGAAATATATTATGTAATGTTTTATATATATGACTGAACGCACTAAAAGAACAAGAGAAACAAGGTTACCTGCAAAGTTCGCCGAATTTGATATAGAAGGTGATGCAGCCAAGGTATTGTTAAAGAAAATTCAGAAGAAGAACCCCACTTGTCAAATAGAGGATATGAAAAATACCATTAACGATTTAACTGAAGAAATGGTCCGATTGTCCATTACAGCAAAAAATGATGGCGAGGAAGACTTACTTAATCAACTTGAATCGATGACTTTACGTGACGAACCAATTGGAACAAAAAGGAGAAGAATGAACGGCGGTATGACCGGCATGAGCGCAACTGCGTTGATTATGTATTTACTTGCGGATGCAATGAGAGAAGGAGCGAATATCGCATCTGATAAATTCGCACAATTATTAGCAGGAAGTATGAAGGTTTTAGATTTCTTATCTAACAAAGATGGATGTACAGAAATTGTGTTACGTGAATATTTGGGAAACAAATCTATGCTATTTATTCAGTTCTATTACATTGGTTCGATGGTAAACGAAGCAACTCCTATGCTGGTCATCACCAAATTAGCAGAAATCCTCCCCAAACTCTTACCTTATGTAACGAAAGGAGTTTCTGCTGGTTTCATAAGTGCGATTGGATATTTAGTGTATCATTTTGCGAATCATTACGGGGACAAACTGACTGCAACCGCAAATGGTAAATTAAATTCTCTTAAAGTCGTGTTAGATACATTGGAGAATGCAAAATCCGAAGATGTGGTCGAACAAGTAACCAAAAAATCCAAAGAGATGGTAAAGAAAACAAAAGATTTAGTTGATGAACTAAACAAAACCCCTCAGATGCTTACTGAGAAAGAGAGAATCGAACTAATGAATAAAATTAAAAGGGAGTTAACTGCGATACCAGAGATCCGTGTAAGTGAAATTGAAAACGTGATTATGATAGATGAATTGAGACGTCAACTGGAACCCGAGAAAACAAGCATTGGTGGTAAGCGCGCCAAAAAAACGAATACGCGCAGACGCAAAGAGAAGAAATCCAACAAATCAAAGAAACAGCACAAGTGAACGTAGTAACGAATCAAAATAAATTACAAAATAAATTACAAAATAAATTACAAAATATATACTCATATAGTATATATTATGAACTTTAAACGATTATTAAACACAGAAACAGGTAAGGCCTTTGTGTCTATATTGCTCGGATTAGGTTTAGCATCATTATTTAGAAGGGTCTGTAATGACGACAAATGCCTGAATTTCAATGGACCTATTTTAGATGAAGTGGAAGGAAAAATATTCAAATCTGGCGATAAATGTTACAAGTATGAATCTACCCATGCAAAATGTGAACCAACCAAAAAAACCGTAGATATCAATCGCACGGAACAATAATTTTGTTCTAATTCGTTGAAAACTATACAATCAAACATAATTATTATTGTATAGTTCATGGAAAGCACTACCACACGTATTATGGATTTACCCATCCAACCAATTCAACCCGAGAAGAATACACCCAAAATTCCTGATGGTGTTCAAACCAATTATGTTGCCATTAATAATCATCCCAATCCATATGGTGTCCCCAATACACAACACACAATGGACCATCCTGAAATGGCCCAATCTCCGAATAATAACTACGTTGAAAACATGCATGTTCGACCCGACCCTCCTGGCTCACAATACTTGGACGAAGACCAACAAAATGCGATTATTGCATCGCAATCACAGCAACGATTACCGTCCCGCGATATCCCAATGGACCCAACGCAATACTCCAATGATGAACAAATACACACTAACTATGTGCCCAAGTCAATCTTGAAAAAAGATTATGTGAGAAATGAATACGATATGTCTGACCGCGACATACAAAGTCAAGAACGCGCAAAGAAACAGCAATCTCGATTTGAAACGATGATACACGAGTTTCAAGTGCCGATTATTCTCAGTTTGTTATATTTTCTTTTTCAGTTACCGGTTGTGAATGCGCAAATCTTTAAAAAGTTTTCCTTTTTAAGCATTTATGATGAAGACGGCAATTTCAATATTTATGGACTTGGATTTAAAAGTATGTTATTCGGTTCTATCTATTATACGTTTATGAATTTCTTTTATTTTTTGATGGAGATTTAAAACAAGAAGAATTTCGACTTCTTTTTCGTCTTATTCTGTTTGTCCTCTTCCTTTTTCTCTCTCGTTTTACTTTTTTCTTTCCTTTCTAATTTCAATCGCTCAATGTTTGCGGGATTGTAATTCAAAAACCATTCTTCGTATTGCTTGGACCCCTTCTTTATTTCTCTGTATTTGGATGCCTTTTCTGCGCGAATGGATTCTTTTGTTGGTTGTTTTCCGTAACATTCAATATTGAAACGCTTCAATAACCCTTTTTGGCTCAATCTATTTTTTTCCTGTACGTGGAATAAGTAAGAAGCCATGCATAACAATCTGTCCACATTGTATTCTGGGAGGTTCAAATAAATGAAACCTAAATAGAATGATAGAACTGTGTCTACTGTTGCGACTTTGACTTTGTTTCCCTTCACGTTGATCACGTTATAGTTATGGCATGCAATTGGTTCATAAATAAACGCAATTGTTTCGTCATCTACGATAATTTGAACGCGTTTTGGTAATATTTCACCCAATGCAGGATGTTCAATCGATTTTATGTTCGTCGCGCCAATTTCTTGCAATTGTTCTTGTACGATAAGCGCGGTTTTGTGTATATCATCACTTAATACATCGAAATCAGGTGCATGTTTATTTATTTTGGAATGCGCTTCTTCTTTGGATACATATTGAGAATATAGACGATATGCGTGTCCTCCAAAAAATACCACTCCATTGTTAATGAGTGTATCTCGGACAGTGAAATATATTCTACTCTTCATATCATCATTTATCGACATTTTGCGTTGGAAATCTACTTCCTCACATTTCCCAGATTTCAATGGATAATGTTTATTCAATAACGTTAAACGTTTTAATACTTTTTCCCATCTACTTATGTCTCCCGCAGGACGGGACAATTCCAAATACATTCCCATACGCAGGAAATTTGCAGGCACATACCGAATGCCGGCGACGAGCAATGTCTCTTTGAATAACGATTTATACAAAGAGGGCTCCAATTGGGTGATGTCTGCAATAGGAATAAAGTTTACATACACTTTGTAGGTTCCATGATGCACACCAGCCTTTGCTTCAGCATCAGTATATCCGTGTTTGTAATAAATATCGGTCAGTTCCTTTGCGTCTTTCAATGCGTCAGGAGAATAAAAATCATAATCAGGAATTTCCGCATCACGATTGTAGAATTGGTCATACGAAGGCAATATATTGTTGATAGCAGTGCCGCCATAACACATCAACTTCTTCTTAATCAGAAAATCTTCTACTATTTTTAAAATGCTTTTTATTTCTGCCGTGTTCACAATCTTTTTGCCTTTGGTTTCTTCGTTTACATCCACCGCTTGACGTAGTATAGCGAGTTCGCAATCTTCAAACGTCATTTTATTGTCGCATACAGAATGATTGTATTTATTGTATTTTTTTCTTGTTTGTTGTTTCCCCATAAATAATGTTATATAGTATGACATTATTTTTTTATTTCTCATTTATTCTTCAATTTCTTCTTGGTTCTTGTAATATTGAATCATAGAAGCAAGTGGAACAAAACTCGATTGGAAATTGTTGAAAAACTCCTCGTATTCATCTAATTCGTCTCCTTTCAAATAAAAACGAAAGAGATTGATTTGAATTGCATGTCCTAAAACAAGTTCTTTTAGTTCCGGGTTCTTCTCGTTTTTAATGCGTTTGCTGGGAAGGGCAATTCTATATTTCTCTACATTGGTACACAAGTTACATCCGTCTTTTATTGTTAAAGGATATGTGTTTTCAGCCAACATTTCAGTAAAGGTATTCGAAAATAAACTAGATGTTCCGCTTTCGATGTTGATATATTTGGTCAAATCATAACATGTCTTTTCGCCTTTCTCACATTTACAATAATCGGCGTAGTTGGATTCATATGATTTATCAAATACCAACACCACTTTCCCTAGAATGTCGCTTAACTTTGTGTTTCCGTCCACTTTTTTCTTGTATAACTTAGTTCGTAGACTGTAATCGACCGACTTCGCAATCATTTTGTAAATAGAATGGTCTTTCGACTTTACACGCAATTGGATAAACAACGGGTCCTCGTAGTTAGGCGATGGACGCGCGAACGCTGATGAGACAGCACGATTTAAAGCATTGTCTAATAAGATCGAATTTTCGGTTTCACGCGTTTCAAATGTTTTGTCTACACTGTAGGATACCTGGGGTTTATTATCGACCATAAATACTTCGAAATCTAAAAAACGGCAACCGCGCTCTAACACATATTTAATCATCTCCTCATTTGCGTAATTGCCGGTGATTGCACTGTTGTATGACCCTTTCACAACATAATCTTGCAATATTTCATTCGATTGTTCTTTGTTAGTAGAGGACACTTGAACAGGGACGCTTTTGTTATTTAATGACGATAACTCAGTGTCGGGAGTGCCGAAAAAACCTTCGGTCGCACCTTCACATGCATCGATACTACACTTCTTATTTTCAAATGTTTCGCGAACATTTAACCATTGTTTTGCATGGATGAACAAGAACTTTGAAAACAGGTAAACTAAAATGCATATACTGGTGACGATTAAAAGTGTTTGTAACTTCATGTTATTTATAATATACACATAATATATTTTTATCCAACAACAATATAATACCTTATAATATATATATCACATAGATGGCCGGAGGATTACTAAATATCGTATCTACAGGAAACAACAACTTAATCTTAACAGGCAATCCTACAAAGACATTTTTCAAGGTAACATATAGCAAATATAGTAACTTCGGATTACAAAAATTTCGTATTGATTATAATGGATTAAGAGAACTTCGACCAAATGAGCCGTCCACATTCTCCTTCAAAATACCACGTTATGCTGAATTGTTAATGGATACGTACATTGTGGTCACTATACCCGACATTTGGAGTCCGATACATCATCCTTCCTCCGGGTCTGATGGGGATGGAACAAACAACAATTGGGTCCCCTATGATTTTCGTTGGATCAAAAATTTGGGCGCGATGATGATCAAAGAAGTAGAGATCAATTGTGGCTCCATGAATTTACAAAGATATAGTGGCGAGTATATCGCTTCCATGGTAGAAAGAGATTTTAGTGAGGATAAGAAAAATCTGTTCAATCAGATGACTGGAAATGTGAATGAGATGACTGACCCTGGAAGCAGTCACCAGCGAATGAATTCGTATCCTTCGGCGTATTATACAGCCAATTCTACAGGAGCCGAACCATCAATTCGTGGAAGGAACTTGTATATTCCACTGAACAGTTGGTTTTGTCTAAACAATGGCTCTGCTTTTCCGCTGGTTGCTTTACAATATAACGAATTGACCATCAACGTTACACTGAGACCTATCAAAGAATTGTTTCAAGTGAGAGATGTCTTCGATGTGGTGTATAATTACCCTTATGTTCAGCCTGATTTTAACGATTCTCGTTTCCAGATGTATCGTTTCCTGCAAACACCCCCTTCCCCTGATATAAGTCCATCAAATTACGAAAACAAAGTATCTACTTGGAATGCGGATGTTCATTTACTTTCGACATACTGTTTCTTATCAAAAGAAGAAGCCCAAACGTTCGCAGCAAAAGACCACGTATATTTAGTCAAAGATATACATCAATATAATTACGAAAACATAACTGGAACGAAAAAAGTGAAACTGGAAACGAGTGGAATGATTGCAAATTGGATGTGGTATTTTCAGCGCAACGATGTAAATCTACGCAATGAATGGGATAACTTATCGAATTGGCCTTATGAACAATTGCCGGTGAATGTGAGTGCATATGCTGTGACTAGCGGAAGTGTTGGTATTCTACAAGATGATAATACTACCATCTATCCTGATATTCATCCAATTAATTCTGTTAATACAGGTATTAACACAACGGGTGACTTTGCTGGCGACAATAGGCGACATATATTGGAAACAATGGGCATTGTGTTAGATGGCGAATATCGAGAAAACATATTAACCCATGGCGTATATGAATATGTAGAAAAATATACGCGCACCAAGGGAAATGCGAGAGAAGGTTTATATTGTTATAACTTCTGCTTGAACACAAATCCATTTGATTATCAACCTTCGGGCGCTATTAATCTGAGTAAATTCAAAAATATAGAATTGGAGTTAACCACGTATATACCTCCAGTCAGCGCGAACTCCAGTCTCGACATCATTTGCGATATATGTGGTAATGCTGTTGGTATTCGCAAAGCAAATTGGCGATTGTTTGATTATAATTACAACTTGACGTTGTTTGAAGAGAGATACAATGTATTGTCTTTCGTTGGTGGAAATTGCGGATTGTTGTATGCAAAATAATGAGTATCAATTGACTGCTTTTTTATAAGAGTGTATATTATAAAAAAGAAATTTTACATATGGAAAAGATGAATACTACAGAAAAGACATCAAATAAGAAAACATTTAGTAAACAACCTATACATAATACATCTGAATTCCAAGTAGAAAATATGAAACACAAGATAAAGACAGTCAAAAAGAAAAAGAAATTATATAACTATAAAAATATCGAACAATTAAAAAATATACATGATGATGTGATAGTAGACAATTCGAATAATACGGTCATAGAAGGATTGCCTACGAGTCCTATTGCAAAGTTTCAAGAAGATGACTATGAAGGCGGAAAAGATGATATTTACGAAAGACAAGAACCAACCTCTACTCAAGGAGATGAAGATGAAGATGAAGGGGATGAAAGTAAACAAAGTACGTGGGACAAGCTTCAAGCATCATTCGCGAATATGGATACATTCGGAGATACAGTAGTCGAATCTCTTATTCACTCATTTTCGGATGAGAAGGTGTACGAAAAAGACAAGAAAATGATTAAAGGGTATATTACGAGTTTTTTTGCTATTATCGTTGCATTTTTTTTGACTATGAACATATGTGTACTGATGTTTTTACGCATTGATGGAAAACGATTAGGATTTGTTGAATATGACCCATATGCAGACAAAGACGAAGCAACTAAAAACTCTGCTGATGGATATCCAACGCTTTATCGATATACCGAACCATATATGAGAAACATGATCATTCCACCGACCGGTCATGCGCCTCGTCCAGAATTTGAACTTCTGTATTTCTTTTTAAGTGTACCAATTGCCTTGTCTGACGCATTCGGTTCATTTTTGGAATCTGGTCCGGATTTTTTAACCAATTATTTCAATATAAATGCACTCTATCTACTCACATTTGGTATTATGTTTAGTTCCGTATTTTTCTTACCCAAATTAGTCAAACACATTGTTCAAAACGTGTCTACACCGGATAAGCTGGCTGCTGGATACGGTAGCCTTGGGTCGTTACTGGCGATTTTGTTAGGTTATAAATATTTTACAGTATGGAGCGACAAAGACAAAATGAAAACACGTGTGGATACAGCTGGTGATATGGGAATGCCTTATACAATACCGTGGGTTATGTTTATAATCTTGCAACTACTTTTTTTTATATTTATGGGTCCACCTGTAGCAATCATGTTATTCATCGGTTTGTTTTTGTTTGTAACGTGTTTTTCTTTACTATTTTATTCGAATTACACGTTTTGGGACGCATTCGATTTATTCGATAAATTGCATAAAATGGCTGTAAGTGAAATGACCGACTATGAAATTCCAGCCAACAACAATTGTAGAAAGACAGGGTTTTTCGATGATTTCAAATATTATTTGCATCGTATTTTCCATTTTGGTTATAAAAATTTACATACTTTGTCGTTTGTTATATTGTTTGGCGTTGCTGGTCTAGATTATCATAAAAATATGAGAAGTGAGCAATTAAAAAACAAGTTAATCCCCTTTACAGTAGCCCTTATGATCGGATTTGGTACATTAATGGACAACCCATTCGAATATATTTTCCAAACAGCGGACTCGCCATAATACATTTATTATATTTACATTGAAATGAATTAAAAACATTTCAACGTAAATACTATTTAATAACGTTATGGGTAAAAAAAAGACAAGCCCTCTCCCGATGGTAAGTGTGTGTACGCCAACATTTAATCGCAGACCATTTATTCAGAACATGTTTCAATGTTTTCGCAATCAAGAATATCCAAAATCGAGAATTGAGTGGATTATTGTGGATGACGGAACCGACAAAATCCACGATCTCGTGAAGGAGGCAGATATTCCTCAAATTAAATATTATGAAGTAAATAACAAAATGCCTCTTGGCGCAAAGCGCAACTTCATGCATCAACAAGTAACCGGTGACATTATTGTCTATATGGATGATGATGATTATTATCCTCCAGATCGCATTTCGCATGCAGTTGAAACCCTGACTGAACACCCTCAAGCATTATGTGCCGGGTCGAGTGAGATTTACATTTATTTCAAGGAGATGGACAAAATGATCCAATGTGGACCTTATGGTCCCAATCATGCTACTGCAGGGACTTTCGCTTTCAGAAAAGAGTTGCTCAAGCAAACAAAATATGAAGACCACGCAGCATTGGCCGAAGAGCGTGCATTTTTGAAAGATTATACTGTACCTTTTGTCCAATTGGACCCAATGAAGACAATTCTGGTTTTTTCGCATGAACACAACACGTTTGATAAGCGTAAAATGTTTCAACAGCAACAAGACCCACGTTTTTTTAAAGAATCAGGCAAGGTCGTCAATAATTTCATTCGCAGAAAGAGTGAAAAAACAATCAAGAAATTTTTTATGGACGATATTGATAACATGTTGAAATATTATGAACCAGGACATCCTACTATGAAACCTGATGTATTGAAACAAATTAAGGAAATCGAAGCCAAGCGAGAAGAAATGAAACAAGAAATGATCGAGAAGGATAAAGAAAATGGACCGATTATTCTGAACCGTCCTGAAGGTTCGGTCCAACTCTCGAACAAGCAAGTAGTTGAAATTATCAAGCAACAACAAAATGAGATTCTACAGTTGAAGAATGATAGAGTAGAATTTGACCGTATGTCTGACTTGATGAAAATAAAACTGGTCGAACTGCATAATAAGACCGTTTCTTTGCGTAAAGAAAACGAAGCATTGCAGAAAGAAATGCAAAATATTGTGCACATTCCACCAACTCCACCTTCTTTCCTAGAACCGAATGAAAGCCCACCTATAAATAAGTCGGACCCTGTTCTGCATGCTTAATAAATATACAAATACTCACTATGTGTGTATATTTATTCGTCCAACTCATCAACTAATGCATCTTTTTTTACATTTTTATCTAAAAATCGATACATGCGTTTGATATCCAATTTTGTAATGTTCGTGTCTTGGAACATTTTCTCCACCGAGTTCAATATTTCATTCTTTTCGCAGAAATCCTTTCCTTTGAATATGCGCAATTCTTGAAACATAGCCAAAACATCTTTTTTGTCCAGGTCCAAATTTTGACATAAATTTATTAAGAACATCATGTTGTTATATTCTGTAGAATACTTTGTTAACACTTTGGTGAAGCGTACTTCATCTGGGTTAAATGCAGGTTTCTTATCAAAATATTCGTGATATAATTTGTTATTATAAAACGTCTTGATCAAAGAACTCATTTCATTGAATTGCCATATTTGACTTTGGAATGTAATTCGGTCAATGTAATCTGCGTAGCAAATATTGTTCAGCAGTTGCGAATACAATGGGAAACTACGTTCTTTCGGTTGTTGTTCCAATACGTCAACTATATTTTCATGCCATAACAAGGAAATAATCGTTCTATCCGTCTCATTCATAATTCGTGCGTGGTCTTCCAGTTTGTATTGATAATTAATTAATTGTTTTGTCGTTTTTTTCGCATCTTCATTTACAGATTTGCGCTTAAAGATGATATTCAACTTACCAGTATTAATCAACTCTGGTTTATTCAATAGTAATTTGGTTACAAATTCCAATTTCCGTAAATCTCCTTGGATATAGTTCAAAATAAATTTCTGTTCGGGTGGATTGATCTGATTGTAGGGTTGAATATTGTGTGTAAACAATTGATGTATTTGGTTCTGTGTAGGCAATTTCAATTCGAATGTATTGCATACTTTCATTAATTCTTTCAGTTTTTTATCTATGCTGTAATTCCCGATGCATATGATTGGATTTTTGGTACAACTTTCCAGTTTTTGTTTCTTTGTTTTCTTTTGTCGTATCAGTTTTATCAGCGCATTAATTCCACCTTTGTCGCCATTGTTCATACCATCTATTTCGTCCATTAATATCACAATGCGTTTTTTCTTCTTTTCCATCATTTGCAATACATTTTGAGACGCTATGTTGCTACTTGTAATCGTATCTATTAAATTCTTATTCCGAACATCTCCTGCATCATACTTAATTACATCATATCCAATTTCACGAACCGCATCCAATACAAATTTGGTTTTTCCAGAACCAGGTGACCCATAGATATAAAACCCCCTTTTGTATGAAAAATCGTTCATTGAATTGTCGAAATTCAATAACAACGTTTTTAATTCATTCGCTATTTGTGTTCTTTCTAGATGTATATTCGCGTCATTCATTACGAATGCATTCGCCATTTATGAAATATTCTTTGTAATTTATTATATGTGTTTTCAATAATATAATAAATTTTTCTGTGATTTGCTTGTTATTTACTTTGCAAACGCACTGAAATCTGCTGTGATAGGCATGAATTGAGCAGCCTTCTTTTGGGAGACCGCTCCCATGTAATCAAATTCGGCAGAACGGTGGTTCTTGCTAGGAAGAGCAGTATTTTGGGTACGAGTTCCTAACCCATTTTGTAGTCCAGGAATAATGTCCTTCTTCTCTTTCCTTTCCTCCACACCCGTAGGGCGCATTTTAAACAATCCCGCTATTCCAGACGCCGTATCCTTCACCAATCCAGTTGCGGCTCCAGCAGTATCGCGTATCAAATCATCTGCGGTATCAATCGTTTTTCCAGCAACGTCGCCGACCACACCTACAGTTTTTCCAGCAACGTCTCCTACTGCACCTACAGTTTCTCCAGCCACTTCTCCAGTACCTCTAACAATGCCTCCTGCGGATTTTTGAATGGTTGAACCAACATCCTTCTTGTCTTCTTTTACTAAAGATTTGCCGTTTGTTCCCATGGTTCCTGACCCTCCTTGTCCACCACAGTTCGTACACGTCACTTCCTTGGGACAAGACGGACAAGTAGGACAAACTGGCGGGACGATTTGAGTTTTCAGAATATAATCTTCAGAAGTTACATCGGGAGCACTCTCTGTGGCCTGTGTATCGGTTCCATTTGCAGACCCAGATGCACTCTTTAATTCTAGCACTGGTTTGCCTTCGGGTCCTTCCGTGCCCTTTTCCGAAAATTTGGTAATAGATTTCATAACCAACACTTCGCTCGCAGACCCTTCAAATCCGAGCAACACTACCATAGTGTTTTGTTTGTAGGGTAAATAGACCACTACATTCTGACCAATTTCATCAAGTGCATACATAGGTTCAAATTCAGACATCGTTACGTTCGTGCGCTGTTTGATGATTTCAGCGTCAGTGGTAATGAGGCCTTCGCCGCGTCTGTAAATATTGATTTCGGTGGATCCAGTTTTCACAATCAGATCACCAGTCTTGAAATCATATTTCACATTTTCGGAAATTTGATACACGTCGCGTTCTTCGTTATATAAAGGCTCGCTCACGAGGGTATTGTTAGAAGGGTTAGACAATGCGCGATAGTGAGATAACATAATAGGTGTCTCGGTTTTATCAGATGAATGTTTTGCCTTGCCGTCAAATAAGTAAGCGCCTGCTAACTTGTTTTCGTCCTTATTGAGAACCATCAAATATGTTTGTTCTCCCCATCCAATGTAATATACGTTCTTATCGCTCATATTGGTGGTTTGACTGGGGTATTCCCAAGAAGCGTGAGAAGGGCTCACTGTACTCGTGGTAACACTCGTATTTTTGGTTTCATCGGCACCATCAGTATAATATGTAACAGAACCAGACCTAGGGGTGATGAAAATGTTTCCAGACACGTCATTTCCAGAACCGTCTTGTCCTTGCACCTCTACTAAATTTGCGTTTGTATTATCGAATAAGATATTCTCGTTCAATATGTACAACTCCTTTGTGGATGAGTATTCATTCACCGTCTTTTTCATAAGTCCATTCGTGTGGCCCTCTCTAATGGAACTTCCGATAAACATCGAAATGACTAATATGATTAATAATATTAAAAATATAACCAGCGGGGTCATTTTAAATTTCAGGTTGAGTTTCATATTTGCAATATACCTTATAACCCGAAAATAGTTTGTATGAAAATTGATTTTGTTTTATTTTTCTACGTATATTGAAAATAAAACAAAGATGTTAGCCAGATGTTATGAACCTACCAAACACAAATATGAAATTTGCATTGATGAAGCCGGTCGTGGATGTTTATTTGGTCATGTCTATGTAGCATGTGTCGTTTTACCTAAAGATGAAAATATGTTTCCTGGGGAAAACATCAAAGATAGTAAAAAATTCACGTCCAAGAAGAAAATACAGGTCGTAGCCAATACAATCAAAGAACACGCGCTATATTACCATACAACACACTTAGATGCTGGTAAAATAGACAAGGTCAATATTTTACAAGCCGTCATGTTAGGAATGCATACTTGCATTCGTGAAACCATCTCGCATTTTAAATCCAAGGACCCCTCACTAACCATAGACGACTTCGCAGCATTGATTGACGGAAATTATTTTAAACCCTACAATGTATTTGATCCCAAAAAAGAGATGATCATCTCAATGGAATCATATACTTTTGAAAAAGGTGATGGACGGTTTATGGGAATTGCCGCTGCAGGCATATTAGCCAAAACTACACGCGATGCTTATGTTGTTGAACTATGTGAAGAATATCCTGAACTCGTCACCAAGTATGGATTGCAAACCAATATGGGTTATGCAACCAAAACACACAGAGAAGGCATCCAAGAACACGGCATTACACAGTGGCATCGCAAGTCCTACGCGCCTTGTAAAGGTCATAGCGAAAAATTTATCCTATAAACATATTATCTACATCTTCTTTACTTATATCTACGAAATTCGTTGTGTTATCATTCGTGCTGTAACCGATTACGAATTTCTTTTTATTCGTGTTGTATACAAATCCAGTCGTATATTCGACGTGTTCTTTTTCGAAAGTGAATAATTGACTGTATTTTTTTAATTTGTATTCATTCTCTGGGTCTAACACAACAAATATATGATAATATTGTCTTCGGTTCTCGTAACTCACGACATGACATACAAACCACAACTCATTATCTACTACAATGCCGTTTGTTGACCCCCTTACTCGTTGAAATAGACGCGGCGTATTATGTTTTTCTGAAATAAATGAATTATGGGTTCTCGTATCATTGGTTTCTGACTTGTCTAGGAACGTTCCTATTTGCAAAGGGCACCAGTTGTAAATGAATTGTAGAGAAGAGTTATTTTTGTTCTTAAAGAGAACCCAATTCTTTTCTATTGGATGTTGATGTTCTAGTTCTAACAGTCTAGATGAGCAAACTCCTGATGCCTCAATCAAGCCATATTCGACTTGTATTTTATTGGGTTGTATGCCTCGATTGCATATATACGTCAAATGGCCGTCATTGTCTATTAATTTTATATCTTCTAAGCCAACATACAATCCATCATACTGGGCGTCATGTTGGACATTGAAGGAGGTTCTCAAGTTTTCCCCTTGTTGGTCGAGAACATACATCACATTTCTACTGATGATTTTATCTTTATTGATATATTCACCCTTCTCATTTATTTTATAATTCACATAACGGACGTTCATTGCAAGTTCTCCTGCTTCGGTCATAGCGATAGAAGGAGTGGACATCGAGAACCCCGGGTTTGTTTTTACAAACTCGCGACACACATCTTGTATTTTGTTCTGAGGATGTTCTCCTTTGTCGAGATCACGTAGACGAGGTGTATAAAATTTATAATTAGACAAGATGTTATTGAATATAGTATCGTCAATCACGTTGTTGGATAACAATCGATAAATATTCTTATGAATATCAGTTGGTTTTACATCTACATAGAACGCCATAATAGACAATTCGTAATCTAATTTATAGTCATATATGGATTTTGCGTGAAACAAGTGATCGTCGCTATAATGATGTTTGCGTTGATAATCCGCCATTAAATAAAACTGATACGCCAAATTATATTTGCCTTGTTCTCGATATAATTTTACAATTTCGTATAGGTTCTCAATGCGATCAGGATAGTAGTTATATGCTTCCATCCAATAATGTACTGCATGAAATATGTAATTCGAATTGCGCATATTGTCTGACGTGAACAACAAATTATATGCCCTACCTATAGAATAATAACAATACCACACTTCTTCTTTCCATCCGCCTACCTTTATCCGTTGTTTGTATGTATCAATTGCGCCTTGGTATTGTCCAGAATCCAGGTAACTATTTGCGAGATAGAACAAATACCTTTCGTTATTCGGGCTACTTTCCAATCCTTTTTTCAGTAGTCTGATATCGCGTGCGAATTTGTCGTCTTTTGCACCGCCGTCTCCAATATCGTGGATGAACATGTCGTTTTTTTGTATAGTGTCTTGTTTGCAACCATTGGGTGTACTCATATATTCGTGTGTAACTCCCCAATAACTATATTCGGGGCGGTTTCTCACAATGCGTACGTTTTTATAGAAGAATTGATCATTGCCTTGAAATAAAAAATACGTATCATGATGCATATTTTGTTTGAATGCAGAAATATCCATATTTCCGACACATAGTTTCATATCTGCATCTAATAACAAGACATAATCCATATCTTTCATTGAAATACATTCAGACAGAGCATAATTTCGATTTGTAGAAAAATCCACAAACTCTTTTTCAACGATCTTGCCTGGTATATTCTTTTCTTGAAAATAGGACTGAATGATTTCACGAGTATTATCTGTACTTCCCGTATCGCATATACAGTAGCCATCTATAAACGGGAGAACCGAATCAAAAAATCGTGTGATAATTTTGCTCTCATTTTTCACTATCATATTCAGGCATATTTTAGGCATTTTTATATGTAGTGATAAAAAACACTCTTTAACTTTATTTTTTCTAACTATATAGTAGTTTATAAATATGTCATTTACTCGGTTTCGTGATGACCCTTACCGTATAAAAAAACAACTTGAAGAAACTACCTACACTGGAAGATATATGTTGAATACCCCAGGACAAGGCGTTGACCTTCCTTTTGTACAGGACCCGCAATTAAGACTACAAAAGTGGGGAGCAAACCTTCGACATAACACTATTAATCTCGAGAGTGACTTGCTTGGTCTAACCCGACCCTTGAACCGTGATTTAGTGAATAAAAATAATCACCATTTACAATCTGCATCATCTTCTTCAATCAACTATCGTGAATCTGCTCCGTTTGTTGATGAAACGAGATCCACGCATCCCGCTTGGAAATACAGAGATTTAGAACAAATGCGATGGGAAGAACCTATTCTGAATCCGCAAGCAAACCTCGAGAAAAAATTCCCTAACAATCTTCAATCTAGAATTTTAGAGAAAGACAATTTCAAACCCAAGGTTCCAGTTGTTCAAAATAGCAATCCATTTTATTTGACTGGTTCCTCCATATGCACAAACGGCAAAATCGACAAGTGTGTATAAAGATGCAATGTATCAAACGAAAAGTAATGTTTTGTAAATATCATATATAAATTTATATTTACATAATATAAATGGAAGTTGTTGTACCATTATTTGCTTTAACAGGTTTGTATTTAGTGGATAAACAAACCAAACAAGAAAAAAATCAAGAAAATTTTGAAAATCAGAACGACTTGCCCAATACAAATATCCCGGACGCAAATTACTTGCAAGCAGATCGCGTGGAATCATCTGATTTGGACAATACCGCTGAATTAACTGTTCTGAATAAGTTCAATAACCAATCTGGCGTATATACGGATAAGTATTTTCAACCACCTCAATCGAGTTCAAATGAATCAAACAATCTAGACTACGTTTCAATGAATGGTCAACGTGTTTCTGGAAACTACTTTGAACATAACAACATGACCCCTTATTTCGGCGGAAATATTCGCGGTACGGTGAAAGACGCAAATTCATACGAAGGTCTATTGGATTCTTATACAGGCACTGGCTCCCAAGACATTACCAAAAAAGAACAATCGCCTCTATTTACACCAGAAGACAATCTGCAATGGGCACACGGAGCACCTAATCAAACCGAATTTGTAAAATCTCGCATCAACCCCAGTATGAAAATGTCCAATGTAAATCCTTTTGAAGAGAAACAAGTTGCCCCTGGATTAGGTTTAGGATATACAACGGAAGGTGCGGACGGTTTCAACTCGGGAATGATGAACCGCGAGGCATGGCAACCGAAAACGGTGGATGAACTTCGTGTTGATAGCAATCCAAGAGCATCTGGTGTGTCTCTCATGGGCCACGAAGGCCCTGCTAATAGTCATATCAAACACATTGCTACTGCTGAACAAATGGGCATAATGGAAAAACATCGACCTGAACGTGCATTCGCATTGGATGAACGTAATGTCGGAGGAAACGACATTGGAAGACTCTTCGTAACCGGTGGTTTAGAAAAAGGACATTCTCTTCGTTCTATTCCAGTTGAAAGTCACGTCACGCGTCCTGAAACAAGCACCGATTATGCAGGCATTGCAGGTGCTCAACACGATGCTGCCTATGTTCCAGGTGAATATATGCCTTCGCATAATCAACAATTCGGGGCTGTACCTGTAGGCGTTGCGAATGCGAGAGGTCGCAGTAGCGCAGGTGATAATGATTACAGCATTCGTTCTAATAAGGCATATACGAACAATCGCTCTGCTAACCAAAATGATGGATATTTCGGAGTAGTTGGTAGCAGTATAGGTGCAGCAGTTGCGCCATTATTGGATATGCTGAAACCTTCTCGTAAGGAAAATATGATTGGTACAATGCGTCCTTATCAAAATCCTGGGTCATCTGTGTCGCAAAGTTATGTATTCAATCCTGCGGATAAACCTGCACCTACTATTCGCGAAACCACCGAAAATTCCAAATTTCATATGAATGTAAATGCGAACCAACGCGGCGGTGCATATAATGTTACCGATCATCAAGTCGCAGATACTACAAGAAACGAAACGGGTAACTTCTACTACGCTGGTAATGCCGGAGCGGGAGCAGGCGCTCGCCAAACTACTTCCTATGAGGCTGGTTACAATCAACGCAACAATGATATCAAATCCAGTACAATCGATGGTTATATGGTAAAAGGCAACATGTCTTTGTTGAACAGCGATGTGAATATGAGACAGAAAGAACGAGATGGAATGTTAAAGAATGAGCGTTCAATTAGCGGAAATATGCCTTATAAAGCACCCGACGTGTCTGGTATGGGCGTATTGTCTGGAAACGTGAAAGAATATAACACAAATATCCAGATGGAGCGCACTGCACCTGAAATGATGTTGAACCTTCAGTCCAATCCTTATGTGGTTGATTACAAAAAGGGTCTGTAAATAGCGAAAAAGGTAAAATATAATAATGTTGTTTGATAATAACATTATTATTGAATGGGAACGGGGGCACCAATATAAATAAGTAATCCGGTGATATTCTCTGCTTTATCGCAATTGATAATGATATCGTTGTTTAAACTATCTACATTTCCAACGATATTGAAATTTTCATCGAAAATGTTCCCGATAGATATGATATTCAAAGCCTTATTGCCTATATCAATATTTCCAATTACTAAATTGGTCCCTTTTACCTCATATAAATCAGTAGGATAAGGCATAGATGTAATGTTGTTGCTGGTCAACACCCCATTGGAGGGGGCACCTTCTATTCCAGGAGTGGTTCCCCACAGTTCGTAATTGTATTTGTTTACATCTACCTTGTTGGTAATTTTTAATTGAAAACTACTTGGAAAATACTTTCCGTCTTTGGGAGAAAGAGCAATATAACTATTCAACTTATTTGTTTCCATAGGCAATTTGACGTTTGTTACTTCTCCTTTTTTTATAGTAGATGGTTCTCTCACATTTGCTTCTGTTTCTTTTTCTAATACACAACCCATATTATAAACTATATCATTATTTTTTTTGCTAAACTCATTATTATCTTGTGTCGCATTACTATTATTATTTTGGTTAACCTGTATTACAACTTCAAATTCTGCAATTTCTGGCGAAGACTGTATTTCACCTTTCTTAAATTCATTTTTCACATCGTAAGCCATGGCTTGTTCCATTTCTGTAGAAGTCATCGGTTCTTGTATATTCGCATTATATATCAGACTGATACCTAATGCTATGATAAGTATACTAGTAATCCAACCCAATCTCATCTTTGATATAAGAATATAAAAAAATATGCTGCGAATTACAGTTTGGTTACAGTCACATCTTTGATTACATTTCGAATAATTTTATCCCGGAATTGTTTTGATTCCATCTCTCCAAATCCGCCTAATACTGTATCGGACAACCTCATAAATTCTTGATTGTCTGGCGTATCCATTTCTGTATAATTTGGATGTATTTCTGTCCATTGACGCATAGTTTTACAATTTTTATTCGCTACGCGATCCACTAGGTCCTTGATTGTTTGTTTTGAATTATCTTCTTTTGACCAAGAATCATTTTCACGAATATACAACGTTTCACGTTTCAAATCCGTACAATGCATCGGTCGTTTATATGCATCAATTTCGCGCAACTTATTTACTAAAATTCGAGAGATTCCATTCACGTACCCCAGTCTTCCCGTTTCTGTTAAATCCTCTATATCTAAAGTCATGTTATCCAAAAAATCGGACATATTCATCGCATCTTTACATTGTTCATTCAAAAATAAATTCAAATTGAATTTTTGGTTATTGTTTATCGTATTATTTGTAATTGTCTGACTACTATGTTTTACACTTTCCACTAATTGTTTTTGCAATTCCTGATTGTCTTTTTGTTGTTCTACCATTAATTCTTTGAATTCCTGATTGCTGGTCATTAATTCTTGATTTTGTTTAACTAATTCTAATAAAATGTTTGAATTGCTATTAGGCGGAACAATATCCATATCGACTTGCGATTTTTCATATAAAACTTCTTCTGGAATTTGTAAATTACATTTTTTACTGTGACGCCATAGACCAGTTCTGTCTTTGTACTCCTTATTACACCCATCACATATGAAGCGGCATTTTTCGGCATTTTTTGGTTGCGATTCTGTTGCCGATTTATGTTTTGCTGTGGTTAAATGTTTATCATAATTACTTTTTTTGCTGCATATAAAGTTGCATTTTTCACAACTATAAATTTCGGCATTTTTCGGCATTTTTGTATGTTGCGTGCGTTGCTATATTTTAGCAACATAAAAAATGCCTAAATCGTTTTTGAATAATTTATAAAAAAAAGTATGCAGCCAAATGTTTTATATAAAAACTCAAATCACTGCATTATGCTATGAACCCATTTTTTAACTTTTTCTTTCTCAAGACTTTCTCACAAAAATGAAAATTGGACATTTTTAAGAATGTCCAAAAGTGCAAAAAATTCTAGAGAGTTTGAAAAAATAATACAACCTTTTATAATTTATCCTTGACACGTCTTTTTCAAAATATTAGTTTTTTATAATTATGGTAGACGACCTTTGCTAAGGACCCCTATCTTACATCATCGGGAAATTTTTTGAGATTGCTCGTTTTATTTCGTGTTCATTTATTGCTCGTTTATTTTGTATCATCAATATAATAAGGCATATTCATGATACAGATCGCCCATCGAGGATATTCCGATAAATGTGGAGACAATAATATACCATCCTTTTTAGAAGCTATTTATTATGGATTTGATATGGTGGAAATGGATATACAGTTATGCAAAACTGGTGAAATTATCATATTCCACGATACCTATTTGCATAACAAACCCATACAAAATTATACACGAAAAGAATTACTGAACGAAGACATAGTGACGTTAGATACAGTATTGGATATGGTGAAAGTAGATTTAATCAAGATATATTTGGATATCAAAGGCGACGAGAATGTAATTTATCCGCTGATAGAGATGCTTCGTTCTCGATTTTCTAGTAGACAGTTAAGACGTATTTACATAAGCAGTTTCAACTGCAAATTTGTTGAACCATTATTAAAATCTCAATTGCCTGTAAAAATAGGGTTTTCTACTGCGAACTTATATGATAAAAACCAACTTGAATTGTTATGTAAGAACGTACACTTCGTATGTGTAGACTGGACCGCTCTGGACCATGAAAGCATCGAAATGTTACACGAAAAGGGTATCTATGTGTATGCGTATACTTGTACGGACGAATACATATTGAATTATATGAAACAATATAAATTGGACGGCATTGTAACGAATGGCTTGTTATGACCTTTTTAGAGGATAAAATTGATCAATCTGCCTCTACTGTTGTGAAAAGTAGTCAAAAATACCAACATGAGCAATACACAAATATATCAACTACACAAAACCTACAACCTCCTCTATCATTCAAATGTAGATTATGGATCCAATATAAATGCAATGCAAACACCGGTTAGATTGCACATTGAAGAACAGAAAACACGCAATATGTTAAGTGATCTGGAAAACAAGATAGCCAAATGGACACAAGTTGCACAAGACAGGCATTATGACGAAGAATGTCCAATATGTTATGAAGGCATCCGCATTAACAATTACATTGTTCCATCGTGTGGGCATAAAATTTGTCTAGGATGCTATAAAAGCTGCATTTTATCCAAAAGTCCGTGCGCGAACAACTGTTGCTTGTGTAAAGGAACTATTCTATAATAAAAATACATAATGCATTATTCGATGCAAATCTAAAAATATTTATTTAAAAATAATACATATAAATATTTTTATTGTTCTATACAATATGTCTTTACACACAACAACATTACACACACAGCAAGATCTATTATTCGACAGTTTGAAAGAGTTTTATACAAATACTGAAAATTTGCAAAAGATAATTAATATAGTGAATGGAGAATCAAACATTTCCTTGCGAATTGTTGATTGGTTTGTAACAAATTATGCGAAAAAATATTTTACAGTGTATGAAATGTCTGTATTGTTCGGAACAAAGGAAGAGAATGTTCGGTTCAAGGTATACAATGAATACAAGTTGAAACTGAAAGCATATTCCAAGAAAAGGTTCGACCCCTTTTGTAGATGGGAACGCATTTCAATTCCATATAACAACAATATGTACATGGAGACCACGTTGGGTCAATTAAATTTTTTCAAATGGGCGTTGCAACACAATGTGATTGATTACATCGACCAGCATTATCAACACATTGAGCAAGATATGAATAATCGTAACAGCACATCCAAAAGAAAAGATAGCATTGACGAGACAAAGCAAGGCGACAAGTCGAAAACAAGAAAAAAACGGGAAGAATTGTCCATATCTGCGTGCAAATGCATAAAAAAGGAAAGCGTAAAAATAATAGTAAAATTTAATTAATAGAAATATTTATATTTATGGGAACGCAATTGCCCAATCCGGTGATTTATCAAATGCATTATCGGGTTGATAACGATTTGAATGGTTCAGAAAATATTTGTTTGTTAACTGTGTGATGAAATCGCTAATTTTGGTTACCCATTTATCCCCTTCTTCGTCGTCTTCATTATCATAATTTACATTTTTGTTCGTATCGAGTATTAATACAGGAATATCTAACTCCTTGTTTTTCAACCAAACGTCGTGATACTGCTGACAACGCTGCAAATATTCGAGCGCAATTCCAGCTTCCCCGTCACGAGAACGTTTTTCAATTCGCCCTAAACAAATTTCTGCAGTTGTATCTAAATAGACGTACCCAGTAGGTTGATACAAATCTTTGTGTTCATCGTAAAATAAGTTGTAAATTTTGTATTCCATTTCATTCATTACCCCATCATCATATAACATTTTAGCAAATATATTGGCGTCGGCTTCGATGGACCGTTCGCAAATAATAACAGTGCATTGGGGATTTTTTTTAATGGCGTTTTTCAAATTTGTAATCCGTGTGCAACAAGCCATGATTTGAAAGGGAAATGCATATTTTTCGGAATCTTGATAGAAGTGTTTCAATATAGTAGTATCATTACTATCTTTGATGGTATCCCATTTGTCGACGGGTTCTTTTAGAAACAACACTTTGTCTTTATGATGAACCTCTAATACCTCCTTTAATTTTTGCAAAATAGTTGACTTACCCGTCCCAATATTCCCCTCAATATTAATGATCAACGGAAGCGTCATGTTGCTTAATTTGTATATACATTAATCCAACAAATATTTTTCATTTCAATTTTATGATGTTATGAAGTCATCAACAATTTTTTTATTCTATATTAAATATATAATAAATGTCCGAAGACGAGACAACACAAATGGTAAAACGCAACTCAATCAAAGAGTTGTCTGAAAATATTCAGACAATCGTGTCTGACCAAGATTTCAAACAAAAATCCGCGGTATATGTAAGTTTCGTACTTGAACTCTATCGTGTTCTCATGGGGTCTATGTTATTAATGTTTGTTCCTCAAAAGTGTGACGACCATATCTGTGATATGTTTGAAAATACTACAGTTGTACCCGAAGTTTATAATACCGCCATTGCTCTGAATGCATATGCATTGGTTTGTTTTCTTATTATGTATATAGTCGAAATTAAGCGTGAAAATAAGTTGATCAACTATTTAGAAGTAGACAAGCACTTCGCATTCGATAACGAGTCGGTAGGAGAAGCATTGGTGAAACTGCCTGCAAATAAAAAGGAATCTATATTGGCGTATGATGGTTATTACTTACATTCTGGCTATCTCGCATTGTCTGCGTTTGCATTGAACGCGGGTGTAAGTGGATATGTCGTATATACGAATTATTTAGATGATAAGACATTTACGGTGTATCTGACTAATATTTTATTCATGGCGCTGAAAGTAAAGGAGACCTGCGACATTGTGAACACGAAGAAAAATATATTTTATTCTGCTTATTTGATGGATAGAATACAGTTTAATGTAGTAGATAAAGATAAAATGATAGAGGAGGAAGAGGAAGAGGAAGAGGAAGAGAGTTCATTAAATACATTATAAAGTCAACCATCTGACATACAAACAGAATTAGACGAGGCAATTGAATAAATTACACAATGAATGGAAGAGATAATTGTTTGTATTTTTCATGCATAGGCGTGGTCGTTTGGGACTCTTCATCTGAATCGCATTGAGGATGTATTGGATGGACAGTTTTGCCCCATCCTTCTTCCAAGTTATAAATACTTGCAAATGTGAAGGTTGATAGGTTCGAGTTGTCTTCTACACCAACGGTTTTATATTTTTTACATAGACGAACAATATAAAATGAACACAAAATAGTAACTGTTAAAATTGCGATGATTACACCAACTGTGAGCATATAATTCGGATTACCTTGTTTGCTTATATTATGCATCGTATGTTTATTATAATGAGTGGGAATAGAAGTGGGAATAGAAGTGGGAATAGAAGTGGGAATAGAAGTGGGTATAGAAGTGGGTATAGAAGTGGGTATAGAAGTGGGTATAGAAGTGGGATCATCATAATGCAATTCAAAGAAGAATACTTTGTTCATATTTTTTGCAGCAATCGCGATATACGTATCTATCAATGCAACATCATTACCAAAACCAGACTGGTCTTGAAACCCGTCAATTACTGTAACGCTTGAAATATTATGAACAAAATTATCAAACAAATACGCTTTTTTTGCTCCACGTGCTCCTACAAGAAGCATCGAATTATGGATAGAAAGTGAATAACCAAATTCACTTGTGTCGGCATATTGATCAATCACGCGCCACGCATTTTTATTCCAAGTGCCTTCACTCGTTTGGGTAAATACAAATACCTTGTTTACGCCATATGCACCAACTACAATATATTCGTTTTGTATAACCACATTGCACCCAAAGTTTGTTTCTTGAGTATAACCATCTATTTCAACCACATTGTCCCACTTTTGACCATTGTTTGTAAATATAAATACTTTATTATTCGAACCAACAATTGCATAGTCATCTGTTATATCGACCGATAACCCAAACCCCGATTCGGTAGAATATTCTGTAATTGACCTCACCAAAGTATATGTATCATCTTGTAGTTGATAAATATATGCATAATTGTTCCCAGATGGAGCACCCACTATCATATAATAATCACTAAGTGATAACGATTTTCCATATTCATGACTACTTGTTTTAGATATTGTTTGATACACATTGTTTGAATAATCATTCGTATCTTCATTTTCTTTGTATACGTATACTTTATCTGAAGCATATCCGCCGACCGCACAATAATGGTTATTTATAGACAATGCATAACCGAACCATCCTTTATTTGATAATTCCGTGCTATGTGCAAAGTCCCATGTGTTATTATTTTTACGATAAATAGTAGCATAATTCCCTATGTTTGAATACCGACCAACGCTACCTATAACAAGAGTATGGTTGTTTATATCTATGGAGGAACCAAATGCACTTAATGACGATTCGATAGTGGTTACATTATATACATCGATGCTATATACACTTAATATTGTAACGAGTGCACTGGTAAAATAAAACTGGGACGTGAACATGGTTGTATTGACTGAATTTACATAAAAATCTATACATAAATCAATTTTATAGGGGGATAAAGTCATATAAACGCATATTAGACAGTATTACAATGACTTCAAATAGTCGACCAAATTGGAATGATTACTTCAAAGAAATAGTCCAAGTCACTTCTCGACGGTCACCTTGCAATCGACTGCAAGTTGGGTGTTTGTTTGTAAAAGACAATCGAATAGTAAGCCAAGGTTACAATGGATTTTTACCAGATTGTTCACATATAAGTATTGTTCGCGACAATCACGAACAAGCAACCATCCATGCAGAACAAAACGCTTTATGCGATTGTGCGAATAGAGGGGTATCTTGCAAAGACTGCGTTGTGTATATAACACATTATCCTTGTTTGGTATGTACTCGCCTATTGTTAGCAGCAGGTGTTTCGGAAATTCGATACATAGACGATTATAAAAACGACGACTTGGTTGAATATTTTGCATTACAGAAAAATGTACAAATTACAAAAATATAGGGCTTGAAAAAAATATAGAAACAACAACTTAACATTAATATCAAATGAATGTTAAGTCAAATATTTAAAAAAGAAATACAAACTGTCTCTTTTGAAGATATACAATACGCAATTCAACACCCAGACGATTTTCTGGTGATTAATACACTGAAAGAAGGTGATCAGGAATATTTGATCACAACGACTATGTATTACAAGCAAGAAGAAGAAAAGATAAATGCGTTAATGAATCAGTATGATTTTTCTGGTAAAAAAATAATTATTTATGGCGAAAATACCCACGATCGTGCTGTAGAAAAGAAATACCATCAAATAACTTCTCTGGGGTTTCAATGTGTGTTTATGTACCAAGGAGGATTGTTTGAATGGTTATGTTTACAAGATATTTATGGAGATGAACATTTTCCAACAACAAAACCATTGTTGGATATTTTAAAATATAAACCCAAATCACGATTTTAATCCCAACTGGTGGGTCTGTGTTTCTTTCCTCCATCATAAACTACGGCGAAGTTTTCGTCTACCAACCATCCGTTGATATGTTCTTCGCCCAAGTACACATCAGCCAGAATGCGACCATACTTTTCGTTAGCAACGTTACGCAACTCAACAATTTTTCCCATAATTCGCTCGGAAAGAGCATCGCGGACGAAATACGCCAATTCCTTTTCTGCGTCAGACTTTCCACGAATTTCAGGCGTATCAATGCCGTTCAACCTAACAGAGAAACGGTATGTTGGACCATCTGTGTTAGGTAGGCGTGCAGCAATTGTGATGGTATCGCCATCATATACTTTGATAACTTTACCATATTGAATTGGATAAACAAACGGAATGGTATCATTGTAACTGATTGAATTCAGATAGGACGTATCCATATTAATATATCATATAGCAGGCGCAATTTTTAAACCATTTAACTGACTATAAAATTGATTTATACAAATTGAGTGGATATATTCATAGTAAGTAATTATTATATTCAACCGTTTAAAATGGATCTTCGTCAAAACAAGTTATCAAAAAGTGAATGGGAATCCATTGAGGTCCCTTCTTCTTCGGAAGAGAAAGCGATTTTGAAAATGATGATAAAGGGATTTCATCATCTAGATATACACAGCAATAAAAACCAATCCTTGTTTTCTTTTACTAAAATCGAACAAACCGATGAAGTCGAGTTGTTGTTGTACGACCGCTATTTCAAAGAAACAATGGAGAAAACAATGAAAAAATATGGAAAAAATATGAATGTACAAATCACCAACTTGCAAGGAAGTCAACTAAAAAAATTAAAGAGTGCGGACATGATCCGCATTACAAACTTGGAGGCAAATATCAAAGAAAACAAACAATATATTTATGAATTTGTTCTATTGGAGTTGTTCCATGAATTGTTAAAAAATTTGCACAAAAACAAACCGCAATTCGCATTGTATTTGTATACTATTCGTCAACTAGAACAAAACAGTATTCGGCATATAAACAAGCACGTATTGCATAACATCGAGCATTATTTGGTATATGCACAGCGAAAAACGAGCGCAAACGATATTATGAAAAATGCCTATAATTTCATTGAACGTAACGCCTATCTATTAAAATACCAAGATTTAACCCTATTTGAACACCAAAAAAAACTATTTCAACTATTTAGTTCAGATGACGAGCAACCTTCTTCCAAACTTGTGTTGTATACTGCACCAACAGGAACGGGCAAAACGATTTCACCAGTTGGACTATCAGAAGGAAAGCGCATTATTTTCGTATGTGTGGCTAGGCACATTGGTTTGGCTCTCGCAAAAGCAAGCATATCAGTAGAGAAGAAGGTTGCTTTTGCATTTGGATGCAAGGATGAAACTGATATTCGTTTGCATTATTTCTCGGCGGTAAACTACACCAAACACCGTCGCTCAGGTGGAATTGGTAAGGTAGACAATAGTGTGGGAACGAATGTAGAGATAATGATATGTGATGTACAGTCTTATTTGATCTCGATGAATTACATGCTAGGCTTCAATTCAGTAGACAAGTTGGTCACATATTGGGACGAGCCAACGATTACAATGGATTATGGTGAACACGAATTGCATAGCATTATTCATAACAATTGGAAAGAAAATAAGATCCCGAATATGGTATTATCGTGCGCAACTTTGCCGAGTGAACAAGAATTGGCGGGAGTATTTTCTGATTTCCAAAGCAAGTTTGAAACTGCAGAAATTCATACAATCAATAGTTATGATTGTCGCAAATCGATCCCAATATTAAACAAAAGCGGTTTCTCAGTACTCCCTCATCTATTGTATGAAAATTATGTGGACATTATGGATTGCGTTGATTATTGCAAAGATCACTTAACCTTGTTGCGCTATTTCGATTTACAGGAAATTATTCGATTTATTGATTACGTGTCTTCAAACGATTATCTATTGGCGTCAGTCGATTTTAAATCTCACTTCGAAAATATTGTGGACGTGACTATGAATTCAATTAAATTATACTATTTGGAAGTATTGTCTCATTGCAAACCTGAAGACTGGCAAACTATTTATCATCATATGAAAAATACTCAGCTGTCCAACCTGGATAGTGTTACACAAAATGGATTGGGAAAGACCAAAAGTCTATCATCTTATTCTGGTGGTTCCTCATTGAAGCGAACAAGTAGCACGCACGGTGAACCAACGCAAACTGCAAAAGCAAATACAAATAGCAAAGGTATACTGCTCACTACGTCAGATGCGCACACATTAACCGATGGACCAACGATATTCTTATCCGAAGATGTAAAGAAGATAGGTAATTTCTACATTCAACAATCGAATATCCCCACAGTGATGTTCCAGAGCATATTGCATAATATTTCCAAGAACGACGATATTATTAACAAAATCACATATCTGGAAGGAGAAATCGCAAACAAGGAGACCAAAATGGGAGCCGATAACGAATCGACAAGCGCACGCGAAAGTGGACGATTATGTCATGAATCGCAACATTGGATGAACCAAATCGAAAAAATGCGTAAAGAAATCAAACTAATTTCACTCGATCCGACATATGTACCGAATTCAGTTGCTCATCAAAAGTTATGGACACCAGACAAAGAAGTGTGTGAAAATGCGTTCACTGCATCATTGGACGAAGAACATACGCGTGATATTATGTCGCTGAACATCGATAATCATTTTAAAGTATTGTTGCTTCTGGGGATTGGTATGTTCATTGAAAATGTGGATGTGAAATATATGGAACTGATGAAACGCTTGGCTTCCGAACAGAGACTCTTTATTATCATTGCCTCATCGGATTATATATATGGAACCAACTATCAGTTTTGTCATGGATTTATTGGGAAAGACTTGACCAACATGACGCAACAGAAAACACTTCAAGCATTGGGCAGAATTGGTCGCAACAATATCCAACAAGATTACAGCGTTCGGTTCAGAGATGATAATATGATCATTCAGTTGTTCAAGACACCCGAGCACAATGTGGAAGCAAATAATATGTGTCGTTTATTTTCAAGCGATGAGTAGAAAAATACAAAAATAGAATTGTGTAACCTGTATAGTAATAATGTATTTTTTATTTACATTTTGTAAGCATAACTGGTGTGCTAATTATTATTTTGTTATAAGAAATAGTATTAGGTGAATGTATAAGTATGCATAGACGAGGATATCACGGAAGGCGTCATGGACATTACGGAAGACCATTTTATGGCGGATATAGATACCCTCGTTGGGGGTGGGGAGGTTATCGTCCTTATTGGGGCGGATACCCTTATTACAATCCTGTTCTTTGGTAAAACAATATCATCACATTGAACATGTGAATAATTACTTTGGAAACTAAAAAATGCAATCATCAATGAGATGATTGTATTTTTTATTTTATGATTTTCTTTATTTTCTTTACCATAGAGACAACATTCTTTTGGTTGATTGGATAAATCCCTCCGAATGGTTTGTTTTGATTTCTCTTCTCGCATTATGACTATGTTGAACAGCAGTATCTACTGGTGGGTCGATTCGTTCTCTGTACATCCGGTCGATCGCATACAACGTATATGTATTTTTCGTATCTGGAGAAAACGGAAAGAAATGTCGATTCATTGGAATAAAGTCCTTCACAACATCATTTGTCGTCGGTATAGACAGTGTTTCGCTTGATTGTGTCTTCGGTATAAAGATATCCAATATGTCGTCTTCCGTAAATACAGTATTTATTTTGATTTCTTCAAACAACAATTCTCGCAAGTGTTTCATTGTAGTATTTCCGTTGCAAGTAACACTTAACGGTTTACACGCAGTGGTGTTCAGGTTAAATGTGTAGTTCATGATTGGTTCGATGTTTGGTAGTTACAGATGATTTTGATCATTTTTATTCAATTTTATCAATAAATCTTTCTGATAAAGCACGCATAATGTTCATACCATTTTCTTGTTTTTGGTGGTTCACATAGTCGCTCAAGAGACGACATCATTCTATCTTGACTATAAGACCATTCCATTTTCTTGACTTGTTGGGTATACTGTATGATAATTGTATCCTTTCAATTTTACTTTTGAAAATGGGATAAAGTATACATCAGATATATAATAATTATGGAAGAACTGCAAGTATACCAAGTATCTCCATTAGATAGATCATCAATATATACAACGGAATATTGGACGAACCAATTATCCAATGGTAAGAGTGTGACTGTGCTATACACACTGCAATGCGATGACGGTGTATTTCAGTTTGAAATAACGGATGAAGAAAAGGAACAATTATTACAAAAAGACCATATTATAGTAAATGATTGGAATGCTTCAGTAGAAGAAGTAGGGATGGGATGGGATTTTGAACATAAAATACAAAATGAAGAATCGTATACAGTTGAAGAAATAGAGGAAATTAAACAATTGATGTATGTTTGTAATGGATATGATAATGAAGATAATGATTTCAATCAAGATATTATGGAAGAAAATAGCTGGAGTATGAACGATACTATATATGAAATATATTCAAAGTGCGAATTTGAATGTATGTCTTGATTTACTTTTTGAAAATGGGATAAACATAACAGGTCATATACAGTAAAGATGTCTGAAGGTGAACTGCGATTGCGTATTGTTGAATTGGAAAAACGAAACCAACAACTTCAAAATCAATTAACAGAAGCGAATGTCTATTTGAAAATGTATACACCAAATAAGACAAAATTAAGTGAAACAAAAGTTATGTTCAAAAGTAAATTGTGAAAGACATATAAAAATATCCTTACCATATATACTAACAATGTCCCAAGAAGAATTAATATTACGTATTGCCGAGTTGGAGAAACAAAATGAACAACTCAAAACTGAACTTGAAGAAACGAAGGTTCATTTGAAAAAATATACTGCACCCGCTAGCAGTAAAAAGTATTATCAAGAACATAAGGAAGAACATAAGCAACGTGTTCGGGAGTATCAAAAGCGTACGAATTACAAAAGTGAATCTAAACATATACCCACTGCTGAACAGCGAAAAGAGTACAATCGGCGAGCATATTTGAAAAAGAAGGAAAAAGAAACACAAGAGAGTCAAGAAAACATTTAGTGATTTAAGTATTTTTTAGTTAGTATTAAAAACTACTTAGAGAAGTATCTATATATAATCTATAGAAAATGACAACCAAGTGTATCGGAAAAGATAGAAACGAGAATCCCTGTCGTAATAAGGGTATTCAAGATACGAAATGCTGAAAAATTCATCAATATATGAAGGATTATACAGAAGATATGCTGAACGGGTTAACCAAGTGTTCAGGATGCAAAAAACAATATTACTTGATAGATGGAGTAAAAACTTGTGAGAACTGTAAGCAACGTGGAAAATCAAGTAAAGAAAAACAAAAAGAAACAAAAGTATTATGTAAAGCGGAGAATTGTACATTCAAGAAAAGTGACGAAAATGATTATTGTATGAAGCACCAAATCAACCTATTTATTGATGAAACACACGCTTTGGGAAAGAAGATGTGTAAAAACTATGTGCGTGGTTGTAGAACACAATTGGAAAATGATTATTCAAAATCGTCTTGTGAATCATGCTTAGAAAAAGACCGTGAGAGAGATAGAAAACGTCGTGGAGTTAGCAACGCACCAATAGAGTTGAATGATACACACCAATTTTGCGGTTCTTGTTGTAAAACTTGTACAAAAGATATGTTTGAAGGAGAGAAAGGTTCTACGAAGACGTGTTCGATGTGTCGTGAACGCAATAAACTTCAAGATAAAAAACGCGATAAGGAACATCGCAATTCACTTGCTCGTATCGCAGAACAAAAACCAGAACGCAAAGAAAAGAAACAAGAATGGAAAGAAAATAATTATGAAAAAGTGG
>Ga0209664_1000041_pt1:82500-123705 | contig 123705 bp, 89 predicted proteins | sample SaaInlV_150m_DNA_FD_184668 | JGI IMG/M metagenome (GOLD analysis project Ga0209664, IMG submission 184668) | Marine microbial communities from expanding oxygen minimum zones in the Saanich Inlet - Saanich Inlet SI073_LV_135m_DNA (SPAdes) (version 2) | ecosystem: Environmental >... | reverse complement strand
AGTGCGTCGGATGAGATGTTTGTTATGGACAGATTAAATAATAGGCCAAGGAAACGTCTTGGATTTAAAACACCCAATGATGTATTCTTTGGGAAACAAGAAATTGCACTTACTGGTTGAATTCAGGTCTATAAAATCATCATGTTGGGGCAATTTCCCACTATGCTTGGGTTTACAGCGATTTTGAATTTACTGTTAATAGTAAATATTAACAAAGACCGTTGATAAATAAGGCTTTCAGGAGGGCCACAAAAAACTTGCAAGGCCATTTATTTTAGACTATTCTTCGTGTCGATGCGTTAAAGAAACGTTAGTGGAGGAAATTAGAATGAAATATCGTCACTTGTTGACTGGGCTGGTCATATTCATAATGGCAATGCAGCTCGTTTTTGCTGGAACCACTGGTAAAGTCTCCGGTGTTGTAACTGATGCTGCTACCGGCGAACCTCTTCCCGGTGTAAATGTCATCATTCAGGGTACCAATTATGGAACTGCTACTGATCTTTCAGGTGCATATTATATCCTGAACGTTCCACCTGGTATCGTATCCGTAGATGCTTCATTTATTGGTTACGCCAGAATGACAATACAGGAAGTTCGCGTTGTTGTTGATATGACAACTACTACGAATATTGCCATGCAGGTCGAAGCCTTGCAGGGACAGAGTATTGTTGTTGTTGAAACACGACCCTTAGTTGATCAGAAATCAACAAACGAACGTCGGACCATCCGTAGTGAAGATATTGATAATCTGCCTGTACGTGATGCTGACGAAATTGTTGCACTCCAAACTGGTGCTGTCAAAGTTGGAAACAACCTTCATATCCGTGGTGGACGTCTTGAAGAAGTCGCCTATTATGTAGATGGTGTTTACCAAGTAAATGACTACAGCAGAATTGCTCGACCAAACGCTGCTGAAGTATCAAGTCAGGCATTGGAAGAGTTATCTTTCCAGGCTGGTGGATTTGATGCAGAATATGGTTCTGCCACAGCTGGTTTGATCAGTATGTCCACCAAAACAGGTGGTAGGAAATTTAATATCGCTGGTGAGATCGTTACCGATGAATTCTTACCTGATTCCGATGGCGGCGTATTCTTAGACAAATCTGATGATGGTCTTTTTAATACCTACTCCTACGGTCAAAATATTTACAACCTATCCATTAACGGTCCCGTTTTGAAGGATTTAACCTTCTATGCAAATGTGGAATACCAGTATAATGAAGATAGAAGACCCACCTCCGGGTCACACCCTGAAGCTACCTATCTTGCAGACCAGGATACGAATGGTGTCAGGGAATATGAAGACTATGAAGTCTTTGCCAAGTATGGCCCACTACCATACAATTCAGAGGAAAAACTCCTTGCCACAGGAAATCTTCTTTACGCATTAAGAAATTTCAGAATCAAAGTTGGTGGGAATATCTCCAAAACCAACTGGTACTCGTATGCAACAACCATTGCTTCATTTGATAAAGCGGCCTTTGCACCAGAAGCTATCCCTTATTGGGAGAGTCTCACCAAGGCTGGCTATGCACGAGGCACTTGGACTATAAATTCGAAAACCTTATGGGATTTTCAGATTTCCACTTTTAATGATGGCTATGTAACAGCTAATAAACAATTGTGGGATGACTATTTCCATTATGGATTAAAAGAGTTCCCCATTGCAGAACTCGAGGCTCTTGAAGCCATGAGTGAGGCGGATCGACGACAAATGCTAGCGCATGAATACGATGCCATCCAGCATGTAATCGACAATAGATCCGACTATGAAGAAGTTGATGGGAATCTTGTTTTCCAGCCTGAACTTCGTCAGAATGGGACAGATCCCACAACCCAGGGGAATTATGCTGACTTTAGTGCTCCTGGAACCATCTTTGGTGCCTACGCAAAGAACCAGACTGGGTACTGGGGGATGAATACTAACCTTAAAATGCAACGTGGTGTACACGAGTTAAAATTGGGTGGTGAGCTGAGACAATATCTCATTCGCTACTATCGTCTGGGATCTCCAGAGCGACTAACATCAACGTATTTTAACAACACACCTCACAACCAGGTTTCATTTGATACACTTGCCGCAGCCGGAGATCTCTCTCTAGGCGGTTATACTGACTACCAAGCCTATATCGATAACTATTGGTTCCAGGCCTATAAAAATGGTTTCGCCGAAAATATGGGTTACACCATTGATGGATCGGAATTGGTAGATAGCCAATTAAGTGATGATCGCGATGGACCTCGTCGTCCCACTATTGGTGGTGTCTATCTCCAGGATAAGGTTGAGATGAACGATCTCGTCATGAACCTTGGTCTGCGTTATGATTACATCGCTGCCAATAACTTTGAGTTCAGGGATCCTGCAAATATCGTTCTTGATGGTGAAGGTGCGATTGCCGAGCAAGTATTTATGGACGATGCTGGTAACTATAGCAGCTATGAAACCACCCGTGATCTTGACGGAAATATTGTCGATGATGAGGGTGTGAAACAGTTAAACCTGAGGGATGCTGTTCACTTGATCAGCCCCCGACTTGGATTGGCTTTTCCTGTGACTGATAGAACCGTATTCCATGCTCAGTATGGAAAATATGTTCAACAGCCACAGTTGAATCGTTTGTTTCTCAGCTATACTCGATTCGCCTCTAACCTAGGCCAAGGAAATTATACTACTTCTGGAAATCCAGAACTGGATCCAGTTAAAACAACATCATACGAAATTGGTTTTCAACAAGCACTTGGTGAGGCCGCCAGTATCGATATGACCGTTTTCTATAAGCAAATGACAGGATATGTCCAGATTAGAAATGTTCAGGATGCTTCCCCTGTTGTTTATGCTCGTTATGTGAATGGTGACTATGGAAGTATTAAGGGACTATCCGCCTCCTTCAATCTGAGGCGTACTGGATATGTTCAGGCCATGGTGAACTATACACTGCAATATGCTGGTGGTACCGGATCAACCGGGGCCGGACAGTACAAGATTGCCTGGCAGTCAGGAAACTATCCCTCATTTGTTAGTCCTTTGGATTTTGATCAGCGCCATACTGGTTCTGTCAATGTTGATTTCAGGACGAGATCTGACGATAGGATTCCTGAAGCAGGACTTAACTTCCTCTTTACATTTGGTAGCGGCCGTCGCTATACACCAACTGAAGTAAATAGTGGTGTATTCCCGGCAACTTCAGATCGACCAATTGCTGGTCTTAACTCAGGTGTAATGCCATGGTTCTATTCACTGGATACGAAACTCGATAAGAATTTCCATCTGGGAATATTTAAGGTTAATACTTACCTCTGGGTGAAAAACCTCCTGGATCGTTCAAATGTCCGTGACGTCTTTGATGGCACGGGTGAGGCAGGGAACGATGGTTGGTTAGCCACTGATGAAGGTAAAGCCTGGTTAGAAGATGATTCAAATTCTGAGGATTTGTACTATATGAGAATGGATCATCCATTTAACTATGAAAACCCAAGGACAGTTCTGTTGGGTGTCCGCTTCTTCATGGGCAAATAGGTAAAAGGGGAAAATATGATACCTGAAAGTAGATATATGAAAAAATACATAGCATTAACGCTGACAGTCCTTTTTCTAGCCACCTCCTTGCATGCTGATGTGAGAAGATTAGGAAATAGTTCAGGACTGGCGAAGACGAGCACACTTGAATTCATCTTGTATGATGCAAACCAAATCCGATCCTATATTGGAAACAATGGTCATATTGTTAGCCATATTCCAACTGGTGATGCTGGTTTAGAATGGCCAACTGGATCTGGAAATACAGCAGTATTTGCCTCTGGACTCTGGGTGGCAGGTATGGTTGATGGAGATATTAGATCAGCCGCTGCTGAGTTTACATCTGAGTTTCAACCTGGAATTATCATTTATGATGCTGTAAATGGTGTTTCTTCAGGACCTGATTCTCCCAACGATGCACGTTTTCAGGTGAGTTCAATCAATAAGACTGATAATGCGGATGTAACCTCTGAAAACTTTAACCGTGAGTTTGCCACCTGGCCATCGGCCGATGGTGCTCCAGCGCACGATGGTGAGTATTTCACAGATGCTAACGATAATGGCGTTTGGGATGTCGGAGAAGAATATCTAGATTTTGATGAAGATGGACTTTACGACGGTCCTGATGGAGTTATGGTAAGTGGCGAGGATCCTCCAATGATGATTGGTGATCAGATGCATTGGTTTGTAATCAATGATGCTGAACCAAATACTCATAGTAATCTTTGGTCAACAGCCCCATTGGGTATTGAAGTACAGACTACTGCATTTGGATTTGATCGTGCTGACCCCCTTGGAAACGTCATGTTTGTCAAGTGGTTGGTAATCAACAAAAGCGGTGGATCTATCGATGATATGTTTCTCTCCGTTTGGTCAGATGCTGATCTCGGTGATGCCAATGATGATTATGTTGGTTGTGATACTGTACTCTCTGTTGGTTATTTCTATAATGGAAACCAAACGGATCAGAATTATGGTTCAGCACCTCCAGCAGTAGGTTATGATTTCTTCCAGGGACCGATTGTACCTTCCGCAGGAGATACAGCTTTGGTCTCCGGTACTCAGATTCCAGATTTCAGGAATCTACCAATGACCTCATTTGTTAAATATACAAATGCAGATAATCAATTCGGTGATCCTGAAAATGCTGAAGAAGCCTATAATTATATGAATGGCCTAACTGCACAGGGTGAGGATTGGAATGAGCTACTGGATGAAACTCAACCAGTAACAAAATTTCTGTATCCTGGAGATCCCAATACACGTGGTGGTTGGACAGAATATGATGATAGCCCAGTGGGCGATCGACGCATGCTGATGAGTTCAGGTCCTTTTGATATGGCGACCTGGATTGATACTGATGGTGATGGATTTCCCCAGGTTGGTGAACCTGGTGTTCAGGAAATCGTCTCTGCTATAATCATTGCTGCAGGTACAAATAATACCAATGCTATTGATGCTATGAAATTTTTTGACCAATTCGCGCAGGGTGCTTACGATGCACAGTTTGTGCTGCCCAGCCCAACAGCCCCTACCGTTATGGTTAGCGAATTAGATGAACAAATCATTCTATCATGGAATGAGAATCGTGAAGAGGTTGAATCCTTCTCCGAATTAGAATATGAATTTGAAGGTTACAATGTGTATCAGGGCGAATCAGATAATGGACCCTGGGAACTTGTTGCGACATATGATGTTGTTAATGCAGTAACCATCATTCTTGATAACGAATTTGATGTTGAAAGTGGTCTCATTCTGGAAGGTCCTGTTCAGTTTGGTCAGGATACCGGTATTGAAACCCTTATAGATTTACAACGCGATGTTGTTCGTGGAAACGTTGATTTGGTCAACGGGCGTAAATACTACTACGCAGTTTCCTCTTACGCATACAGCGCATCCAAGGCACCAAAAACAGTTGAAAGTTCAAAAAGACCTATTACAGTGAGGCCACATGCACCGGCTTTAGGATTGGTTTTGGAAGCTGCTACTGGAGATAGTGTCGCATACAATCACATCGGTATCGCTGAGGCAGGTATAAGTGCCGAGGTATTTGATCCGTTGCAATTAACTGGTGAAACTTACGCCGTGGATTTCCTCATGGATTCCACTACTGAAACTGGTTATTGGATGTTTGGTAAAACAGATGCCAATGATGTGCTCCTTGACTATGACGAACCCTTGATCTTTTCTTCTGAGCTGGGTTCATATGAATCAGATCTCATTGATGGGTTTGTTCTTAGCGTTGCAGATGTTTCTTTTGAAGCCCCTAAGTTTGCGACAGCATGGATGCAAACCGTTAACCAGGTAGGAACCCAAATTGAGACTTTATCCTTGCTGGCAATCTCACCTGGTGGTGTTGATTCACTGGCCTGGACAGATGAAACTATGACGGACACAGTCCACCTCGATACCCTTTATGGAGAAGGTGCCTACTATGATTATTTTGAAGTTAGGGATGATGTTCTATTAACCTATTTTGATCTGATCAGGGCTAATCAGCATGATATTCTCATCCAGTCCTTCGCATCCAACTTTGGAGGTCAAGGTGGTGATCGTTTAGCTGATATTCCCGGTATTGGTGGTGGAAATGAAGATATTGTTACCCTTCAGTCTGATCTTGAATTGAGATTTACTGAAGAAGGTCAAAAAGCTTCTCTCTACTCAGCCGCTGCTGGTTATGTTCCCACTCTCATTGATATTCCATATGAAGTTTGGGATATTGAACGCAACATGCAGCTCTGTATTGGTATAAATGACAACAACAGGAGTGGTGGAAACCAGGACACGACATTCGAAAACTGGGAATACACGCTTGATCTGGACTGGGTTGTTGTTTTCTACCAGGATTATGCTGAATTTGGAGACTCAACCGATGTTCTCTTTAACAATCCCAATTCAGGATGGTGCTGGCAATTTAACTCAGCTTCCAAATTTACTGTGGGAGATGAAATACAGATAACTTTCCTCAATCCAGTTAATCCTGGTTATGTGATTGATCCTGATGGGGAGTTGTACGTCCCTGCAGTGGCTGGTGATAGATGGCTAATAAAGCCATCGGTTCTCAGCGATGCTACAGCTGATCAACAAAAGGAACAACTGGAAGACTTAAACGTCTTCCCAAATCCATACTTTGCTTTCAATGTAGAAGAAAGACAACCTCTGGATAGATTTGTTACTTTTACTCATTTACCAGATGATGAATCCATCGAGGCGACTATCCGAATTTATTCTTTAGGTGGTCATTTTGTGAGATCCATCCAACACAACGATGGAAGTACCGGATTTTCCGGGTCTTCCTTTGAACAGTGGGATTTAACCAATAATGCTGGTATCCCAGTTGCAAGTGGGATGTATATCGCACATATAGAGGTTGATGGGGTTGGAGATAAATTTCTAAAATTAGCAATTTTCCAACCTGAAGAACGTCTTGACGTTTATTAAGATTAGAGCAGAGGAAGAATACTATGAATAGTAGAACAAGATTATCAAAAGTACTTATGTTCCTTCTGATTGCTACAATCATGATGAGCATTGCATTTGCAGGAAGTGATAAACGCCGTGGTACAGCTGGCGCACAGGAATTATTAATCCCCGTTGGTGCCGTTGGTACCGCCATGGGTGGATCATATGGTGCCGTAATTTCTGGTATCGAAGCAGCTTACTGGAATCCAGCTGGTGTGGCCAGGATGGATGGAAATGGTGAAGCTATTTTTTCTCATATGGATTATATTGCTGATATCAATGTCGAGTACGCTGGAATCGCCAGCCGTATGGGGTCAATAGGCGTTCTGGGTGCAACCCTGAAAACCATTGATTTTGGTGAGATTCCCGTTACAACCACAGACGATCCTGATGGCACTGGTGAGTATTATTCACCAAGATACATGACGATCGGTCTGCTTTATTCCAAGGTTATGACTGACCGTATCAACTTTGGAGTAAAATTCAATTTTATATCTGAACAGATCATGCGTGTAAATGCCTCAGGTATTGCATTGAATGCTGGTGTACAGTATCGTACTGCTGAAGATGGCTTCATGATGGGTGTAGCTCTAAGAAACCTTGGAACAGACATGCTTTTCACAGGAGCAGATCTGGAACAAGTTATTTCAGCCCCAGGTGTTGAGCCTGGTACGCGTGATGAACCCTGGCGTATTCCACTGTCTTCATTTGAGTTACCCACACAGTTAGAAATTGCTATTGCGTATGGATTGTATAACAATGGTGGGACTAAAGTGACAGTTGGTGGCTCATTTCTAAATGATAACTTTTCACTTGACCAGTACACAGTTGGCGCTGAAATTGAACTCATCAATATGGTTTATTTACGCGGCTCCTATGCACTGGCTGAAGATCCAGAGACTCACGAATTCTATTCAGGCAATGAAGAGTTTCTGTGGAGCAGCGGATTTGGTGTAGGTATGAAGCTGAATATGGGCTCTACCAATATTAAAATTGATTATGCTATGCGACCAAGTTACTTATTCTCAACCAACTCATGGCTAAGCTTTAGAGTAGGTTTCTAAAATGTTTAAAAATACACAAACACAACCAAAAGGAGGACGTGTATGTACCGCGTAAAAACGCTACTAGTAATGGCAACTATATTGGTGTTGTCAACAAGTCTATTTGCTATTATTGAAGGTGATGGCAAGTCGGACGCCCTTCCCTATTATGGGAATGTTCAACCCCTGGATACCCGGGACACGGATACCCGTGATACAGACGCTACACTGACGTGGCTGGATGGAATCACACCTAACACTAACTTCGTTGGATCAACAAATGACTATTTCATGGAATATTATGTTGCTCCTGCTGATGGTTACATCAATTCAATTGATTTCAATTTCTCAAACCTGTTTGAATTCTCAGGTGGTGGAATGTCAATCTGGATTTATGAAGCAGCTTATCCATGGGACGAAATCGATTCTGAAGGAATCGCTGATGCCCAGGGAGATGCTTGGCTTGGTTATTATGATGAAGCATCAGGTTTTGAGACTACTGGATCCAATTGGATTCGTGGTGGCGTGAATGATCTTGATGGTGCCCTTGACATGGATTATGATCCACTTGGTGCACAGGTCTGGCCTGCTTTTGGTTCAGGTTCTATTTCATTAGAGCCAAATGCCGATGATGGTGGCGTTGTAAACTTTGATCTTGTTCAAGCAATGGGTACAAACCACCCCTTCTTGGCTGGAGACGAATTTGTTGTTGTTATCCGCTTCAATGGTTTTGAAGAACAGGGTGATGATGGTGATTATCAGGCTGGTTTCTTATCAGCAACTCTCCATGTAGATCCACAACCTTCATTGAAATTCTATGGTATCATCTCAGGTGCAAATGGTCGTACCGGTATCGATGATTTCGGTTGGTATATCCGTTCCTACGTTTGGGATTGGGGTGTAAACGTTACTCTAACAAGTGACCGTGCTCCTGTTCTCACAGGTTGGAATTCACTTGATGTTACTTTAAGTCAAGATGCACGTACTGCCACTTGTATCATCACTGATGATAACCCATCTGGTGGTGCTGCTGGTGTAGCCAGTGCTGAGCTCATGTATTCAGTCGATGGTGGCGAATATATGTCTGTTGCAATGACAGCTGAAGTTGACACATTTAGTGCAGATATCCCTGGCGTAGCCGGTGGCGATATCACGTACTATTTTACTGCAACTGACGTTGAAGGAAATACAAATAGCACATTAGTACAATCATATAGCGTATTTGTACCATCTGCTCCAACTCTGGTAGTATTTAATGGTGGAGCCACTTCAGGTTACCCATACCAGTACTATTTTGGACCAGGAGTTTTCGCACATGATGTATGGAATGGTGTAATTCTTGCCGAATTAGCCGCAGCTTATACTACTATCTATGAAATTGCCCATTATGGCAATGGTCCTGCTTTTGACAATAGAGAAGTAATTGCAGCCTGGTTAGAAACTGGCGAAAAGAACTACTGTATGGCTGGTGACGAATTCTTTGGTGCCTGGACAGGTTGGGTCGATCAGGATTATGTTGCTGGTGATTTCGAATATGATGTATTGGGTGTTTCCCACATTCATAACGATATCAGTGGAACAAGTGATGCTGTAACTGCCATCGAAGCTGTTTCTGGCAACGTACTGAGCGATAGCTTGTACATTGTTCATATGGCCGCTGGCGATACTCTCATGTATGATCCTGTATATGAAGTAGGTGGCTTGAACTGGTTGGACGGATTTGATCTGGTTGATGCTGGTTCAGCAAATATGGTTACATATGCTGACGCAATGCCAATCGGTCTGAACAGAATGGCCGGAGATGATAAGATTGTACTGTTTGGATTTGATCCTATCAGTATCAATGCAAACCCATACACATGGTATGGCTATGGATTCTATTCACCTCTGACAACTTCATTGACCTATTTTGACCTATGGGCCGTGTCAATTGATGATGTTACTGTTCCTGAGAATTCATCCTTGAGCGCAGCTTATCCAAACCCCTTCAATCCTACAACAAGCATTGAATATCAACTATCTAATGCTGCTGATGTAAACATCACTGTTTACAACATGCTAGGACAAGAAGTTACTAACCTCGTTGCTGGTTTCCAGAACGCAGGTAGCTATACTGTTTCTTGGAATGGTATGGACGCTGTTGGTCATTCAGTACCATCAGGTCTGTATTTCTACACCATGCAGACAGAAGGATTTACCGCAACTCAGAAAATGATGTTGCTCAAATAATCCTAGTTTCATAGTTTTACTAAAAGGCCTCGCCATTGGCGAGGCCTTTTTTTATGCCAGAAGTGTATGAATAAGGTGAACTTGACACATTAAATGACCAAAAATATTCTAGTCTAAGCCCACACAAATCATATCTTTACCCTTCACTAGCGAATGAGGGGTGGGGAAAGTATGCGTAAATTCATTCCAACCATTACCAGATATCTTCTTATCACAGGTTGTCTATACTCAACAGGTCTCGCTAAAAACGACAATCCTTCCTCCTTGGCAAAGCCTGCCACGGTTGAGTTTGAGTTATTTTCTAGTAATAATATCAGTAATTGGATAGGAAATCAGGGCCACTTATCCAGTCATATCCCAACTGGTGATGCAGGTGGTTCGTGGCCTACCGGCTCTGGGAAACGAACTGTGTTCGCATCCGGTATTTGGGTTATAGGTCAAATGGATGGTGAAATACGCAGTGCTGCATCAGAATATATTACCGAATGGTCACCAGGCACCATTCCCTATAACACCCAAACCCAACTACCCACAAGCGGTTCCCCAGACAATACCGCTGATCACCAAATCTACCTTATAGGTGAGGGCGATAGCTCTGATCCAAATTCTGAAGACTATAATCGGGAATATGCCAACTGGCCATCCTCTGATGGAGCCCCAGCCCATGACGGTGAATATTTCACAGATCTGAATGCCAACTCCAGTTGGGATGTAGGTGAGCCTTTTGACGACTTCGATGGGGATAGCAACTATGATGGCCCAGATGGGCTGCTAGCCACAGGTGAAGATCCACCATGGCTCGTGGGTGACACCCAGGCCTGGTGGGTCATGAATGATTTGGACACTTCTCTACATGACCGCTTCTGGAGAACTGATCCATTGGGTTTAGAAGCACATGTATTGGTATCTACACGGATGGATGACCCCATCTATGAGAATGTCCAGTTCAGAACCATCACCCTTGTCAATAAAGGGGGACACTCCATTGATTCTACCTACTTTTCTGTTTGGTCAGATGTGGATTTAGGGGATGCCACTGATGATGCCGGTGGCTGTGATTCCAGCCTTTCGCTGGCCTACATATATAATGGAAATCCCTCTGATCAGAGCTATGGATTAAGGCCACCGGCAGTGGGTTATGATTTGTTACAGGGCCCTCTCATCCCATCACTCGGTGATACGACAGTTTATGAAGGTAGCACCTACGCTGATATCAACACACTTGATATGACAGCCTCTATCATGATAACCAAGGACAATCCCTTTCCCGATCCTGAAAATGCAAATGAGGGCTACAATATGGTACAGGGTTTGTTTGCCAGATCAGGCGACTCAATTGTGGATCCCGGAGGCAACATTACCACTTTTCATGTAGCTGGCGACCCTGTAACGGGCAATGGTTGGACAGCTCTCAACAGTTATTGGGTTGGGGATAGAAGAATTCTCATGAGCAGCGGTCCTTTCCAAATGGAACCCTGGGATGATCTCAATAGCAATGGTCAGGCTGATTTTGGTGAACCAGGTGTGCAAATTATTCATACTGCCTTGATAATTGTAGATGGTGCTGACCACCTGGATGCCATCTCCAATCTGAGGTACGTGAGTCGCTACGTCCAGGACGACTTTGATCATGGATTTGAAACCTATGCCATGGAGTCACCATCTTTATTGGTAAGTGCCTATGATCAAGAGATCATCCTCAATTTGGATGAGGGTGCAAAGGAGTATGAATCCTCGTCTTTTGGATCATATGAATTCGAAGGCTACAACCTGTATCAGGGAGCATCCAGTGATGGACCCTGGACTTTGCGCTCCGTATACGACAAGATCAACGGAGTCGGTGTCATCCAGGATCAAACATTTGATGAGAATGGTCTATTACAAAGTACTGCTGTACAATTTGGTGATGATATAGGACTGGAACATATAATTTCTATAACCACGGATTATTTGAATGATGATGCACCCCTCACCAACAATAAGGCATATTATTTTGCTGTAGATGCCTATGCTTATTCTGAATCTGCATTACCAAAGGTGATTAAAAGTGAGATGCAAGTCATCTCAGTTCGACCGCACAATAAATTTAACTCTGCAAATGTTGCAGAAATGCTGGAAATAGAGCATGCTGGAATTGCCGAGGTCACCCTATCTATCGAGGTCCTGGATCCCAGTCAATTGAAGGGGTTGGATTATGAATTGGGATTTGAGTATGATTCATTACGATCATTAGGGCAGTGGTATTTGCTGCGCGATGGCATTGTGTCTCAGGACACCCTACACCGGAGTGCCTGGTTTGAAAAATATACCTATGCAGAAACCGGGAATATTTATCATGATGGATACGAATTATCCATAGGGGATGTATCCTTTTCTCCACCTGCTTATAAAAGTGACTGGCAGCAGACCATCAATATTGAAGGCACAACCTTTGAGACCTTAACCTTAAGGGCTCTCTCAGATGGTGGCGTTGATTCATTGGCATACGATATCATGGGAACTCAATTGGTCCACCTCGACACCCTTTTTGGTCATGGATATTATTGGGACTGGTACGAAATTGAAGAACGAAGTGATGGAACCTATTTCATTTTACACCATGCAAATCAAAATGATGTACTTATTCAGGGTTTTGCTTCTGCATTTGGTGGACAGAATGGAGATCGTCTCGCTGACATCCCAGGTCTCGGTGGAGGCTCCCAGGATATTGATTTTCTGCAATCTGATTTAGAAATACGTTTTACAGAGGAAGGTCAAAATGCGTCGAGATACTCCTCATTCAATGGATATGCACCTGAGATGACCCATGTTCCCTTTGAAATTTGGGATATTGAACGCAATATTCAACTTTGTGTGGGTATCAATGATTATAATCATAGTGGTGGGATTCAAGATACAAGTATGGAAAATTGGGAAAATACCCTTGACCACGATTGGGTGATTGTTTTTGATCGCGATTATGAGATTTATGGCTCTGAAGGGGACTCACTCTTAAATAATCCCCATTCGGGTTGGGCCTGGCAGTTTAATAGTATGTCAAAGTTCTCCATAGGTGATGTGGTCACGATCCATTTCCTGAATCCAGTGATTGCTGGAGTAGATGTATACAGTTGGAGTACTGAGGTGGCTGGGATGGCCTATGATGAAGATGCCCTGGATCGGATACAGGTTTTCCCCAATCCTTATTTTGGCTATCAATCAGAACAAGCCAGCTTCTCTGAACCCTATGTCACACTGAGCAATTTGCCTGAGCAGGAATGTACCATCCGTATCTATTCCCTTGGGGGAACGTTAGTCCGGCGTTTTGATCATGAGATTGGTACCTATGAATATTGGGATCTTCTGAACGACCATGGTTCACCTGTTGCCAGTGGTATGTATATTGTGCACATAGAGGTATCTGATCTGGGCAATAAAATCTTGAAGATGGCTGTTTTTCAGCCAGAATAGAGAAACGGGTAAGCCTATGAACCACAATTCAAAACACAGACTCCTAACAGCTGCATTGCTGCTTCTGTCATTCACAGCCACAGATGTCCTCTCTAAGAATGATAGATCAAATGGTCTAGCAAAACCAAGCGTAGTTGAGTATGACCTATTCTCTGGCAATAATATCAGCAACTGGATGGACAATATTGGCCATTTGTCCAGTCACATTCCAACCGGGGATGCAGGTACCGAATGGCCAAGTGGATCTGGGAAAACATCAATCTTCACCTCAGGGATCTGGGTTACAGGACAAGTGGGTGGTGAGATCCGTAGTGCCGTTGCCGAATACACTAGCCAATGGACTCCAGGAAAAATTCCTTATGACACCCAAACCAAGCAACCCATAAGCTCATCTCCAATAAATACAAATCAGAATCAAATCTATTATGTTCGTAAAGGAGATTCTTCAAACCCTGCTTCGGATTCATATAATCGAGAATTTGCCACCTGGCCAGCTTCTGATGGAGCTCCCAGCCATGATGGAGAATTGTTTTCTGATCTGAATCAAAATGGAATCAGAGAAATAGATGAAAACTTTGAAGATTTTAACAACGATGGCACATATAATCCTCCTGATGGGAATTTAGTCACTGGAAGTGACCCCCCTCGGTTCATTGGAGATGAGATGACCTGGTATGTCATGAATGATTGGGATACAACTGCACATCATCGATTATGGAATTCTGCTCCCATGGGTATTGAGGCACATGTTCTAGTATATACTCTTTCTGATGAACCCCTTTATGAGAATGTTCAGTTTAACCAGATTACGCTCGTGAATAAAGGCGGTGATCAAATTGATAGCTGTTATTATAGTTATTGGAGTGATCCCGATATTGGCGATGCAAACAATGATGCTGTAGGTTGTGAACCACAACTCTCCCTTGGATATGCCTATAATAATCACTATTCGGATAGGAGTTATGGATTACAACCGCCAGCTGTTGGATACACAATCTTACAAGGTCCCCTGGTAACCTCAATTGGTGATACAGTCTGGCAGGATGATTCCTATGCTCCTGATCAAGCAAGCCTGGATATGACATCCTATATTTTCTTCGTCGGAAGTGACAATAGATTTGGAGATCCAAAAAATGAAATTGAAGCCTACTATAACATGCAAGGTCTCAATAAGGATGGAACCCTGTATCAAGATCCGTGGGGAATTGAAACAGTATTTTTGCAATCAGGGGATCCTGTAGAACACACAGGTTGGACAGGGATAGACTTTCGGGCATCAGGTGATAGGCGATTTATGGCGAATACTGGTCCCTTCGATATGGCACCCTGGGATGATTCAAATGACAATGGTCAGGCTGATTTTGGTGAACCTGGTGTCCAGATCGTCCATGGCGCTTTGATTATTGTGGATGGTGCGGATCACCTTGATGCCATCACCAACCTGAAACATGTGAGTCGCTATGTTCAACAAGACTTTGATTATGGATTTGAAGATTTTGTTATGCCTTCGCCACAGTTTACTGCAAATGCTGAAGATGGTGAAATCATTCTTAACTGGTTTGAAGGGGCAACAGGCTATGAGGCCATGAGTTTTGGACCCTATGCCTTTGAAGGCTATAATATCTACCAGGGAGCTTCCGAAGATGGTCCCTGGACCAATATAGCAACCTACGACATAGTAAACAGATTAGGAAACATTTATGATCAAGCTTACAATGAATCTGGGTATCTGGAAACCCAGGTCGTCCAGGAAGCTACAGATTCGGGGCTAGAACATCTCTTATCCATCGGGAATGACCAGCTCAATGATGCATCGCCGCTGGTAAACAATCGACTATATCACTTTGCATTGAGTGCCTATGCTTACCCCTCAGCTGCGCTTCCCAGTTGGAATGACCATGATGAAGTAGCAGTGACTATTCCAATTATAATCTCGAGTGAAAAGCGAATAGTTAGCATCCGCCCCCATGTGAATTATATGGGAATCAATCCCAGAGACACACTAGCAATCTTACAGCGCGGAGATTCTGAATTATCTATCACAATAGATGTAATGGATCCCAGTCATATTACTGGTCTGGATTATGAAATCGGATTTGAATATGATTCCACCACTTCTCTGGGACGTTGGTATCTACTTAGGACGGGAACAAGCTCTCAGGATACGCTTCATAAGAGTGTCTGGTTTGGACAGTGGAATGCCAGGTGGCGCCAATGGCTCGTTGATTTCGGACATGAATATGTCCCATTCAAATACTATTTTGATGGGTTTGAATTATCTGTAGACGATATTTCATTTCAAGCCCCAAAGTATAATCGTAGTTGGTTACAGACTGTTAATCCAATCAAAGATTCCACCTGGGTCACCAGCTATCCAGCTGTTTCACCCGGCGGTGTTGATAGTCTCATGATAGTTGAGGGTGATACGATCTCTTTGATTGATTTTTTTGGACCACTTGAACATCATTGGGATACCTACGAATATTATGTCCGTGAAGAAGGCACTCTAACCTGGTTTGATATTCCATTTAAAGAGACTCGTAGCGTTATTATACGGTCCTTTACATCCAGTTTCGGAGGCCAGGGTGGAGATCGCATCGCTGACATACCGGGGATCGGTGGTGGATCCAACGATCTTGAATTTCTCCAGGCAGATCTAGAATTACGCTTCACCGAAGCAGGTCAGTACGCCTCGCTATACTCTGCAGATGCAGGTTATAACCCCGTGCTTATCCATATCCCTTATGAAATATGGGATACCGAACGAAATATTCAGCTTTGCATTGGGATCAATGACATTAATAGGAGTGGTGGTAATCAAGATACGACCCTGGATGATTGGCAATATACGCTGGATATGGACTGGGTGATTGTTTTCGACCGTGACTATGCAAGCTATGGTAGTCAAGTGGATTCGCTTTTCAATAATCCCCATTCAGGTTGGGGTTGGCAATTCAATCGTGAATCAAGATTTTCAAATGGTGATGTTATATCTATCCAATTCTTGAATCCAGTGATTGCTGGTATTGATGTCTACAGTTGGAGCACTGAGATGGCAGGGACTGCCTATGATCAAGATGCCCTTGATCAGATACAGATTTTCCCCAACCCCTATTTTGGATATCAACCGGAGCAATCTAGTTTCTCCAAACCCTATGTCACACTGAGCAATTTGCCAGAGCAGGAATGTATTATTCGCATATATAGTCTCGGTGGACAATTAGTGCGACGTTTTGATCATGAAGTCGGCACCTATGAATATTGGGATCTTCTGAACGACCATGGTTCACCCATTGCCAGTGGTATGTATATTGTGCACATTGAAGTACCAGACCTGGGGAATAAAATCCTGAAAGCGGCTGTTTTTCAGCCTGAGAGATAAACACTGAATCCCATGAATAATAACTCAAAACATCGAGGCTTTAATACTGTATTTCTTGTTCTACTATTCACAGCTTCAGTTGGCTTGTCAAAGGATGATAACTCAATTAATCTGGCAAAACCCTCCACCATAGAATTCGAACTTTTTGAAGGCAACAATATCAGAAATTTCTTGGGGAATCATGGCCACCTTGCAAGCCATTATCCTACAGGTGATGCTGGTTTAGAGTGGCCTACTGGCTCAGGGAAAACAGCCATCTTTGCATCAGGCATTTGGGTCCTTGGTCAAGTAGATGGTGAAATTCGCAGTGCAGCTTCAGAATTTACATCAGAATGGACTCCAGGTACCATTCCCTACGATACCCAGACTAAGCTCCCAACCAACAACATGCCCTTCAATGCTCCAGAGCATCAAATCTATTACATTCAAAAGGGCAATTCATCTGATCCATTATCTGACTCCTATAACCGAGAATACGCCACCTGGCCTGCCTCCCATGGCGCACCTGCACATGATGGTGAATATTTCACAGATCTCAATGGCAATGGCTTAAGGGAAACGAATGAAGGTTATGAGGATTTCAACGGGAACGGCAGCTATGATGCACCTGATGGTTTGTTGGTCACAGGCGAAGATCCACCTCTCCTCGGGGGTGCAAGACAAGCCTGGTGGGTTATGAATGACTGGGATACCACAGCACATAATAATTTGTGGGATACACAACCTCTCGGTCTTGAAGCCCAGGCCTTTGTATTCGTCAGAGATGATGACCCAATATTTAATAATGTACAGTTTCATACTGTCCTACTCGTCAATAAGGGCGGAATGGAGATTGATAGTTGTTACTATGGCTATTGGGCTGATGTGGATGTAGGTGATGCAAACGATGATCAAGGTGGTTGTGATTCATCGCTTTCCCTAAATTTTGTCTATAATGGCTCGCCTGTTGACCAGGATTATGGGATAACCCCTCCAGCTGTCGGCTACAGTATTCTTCAGGGACCCATTATCGATTCTCCTGGCGACACAGTGTGGTATGATGGAATTTCCTATCCAGGCCAACGCAGTCTTGAGATGACTGCATCAACTTCCATCATCAAGAGCTCCTTTTTTGGAGACGCATGGGATGCACAGTCTGCTTTTTCTCAGCTCAAAGGTTTAGGTCGGAATGGCCAGCCAATTATAGATCCCTGGGGCAATCGTACCAGGTTTCATGTTTCCGGAGACCCAGTCACTAATTCAGGTTGGACCTCAGCGAATTCCTATTCGCCCAGCGATCGTCGTACACTAATGAGTTCAGGTCCTTTCCGATTAGAGCCATGGGATGATCTAAACAATAATGGTCTGGCTGATTTTGGTGAACCAGGTGTGCAGATTATTCATACGGCATTGATTATTGTTGATGGTGTTGATCACCTCGATGCAATTACTCATCTGAAATATGTCAGCCGATATACCCATTCAGCATATGACAATGGATTTGAGATTGTTGCCATGGAAAAACCACAGCTCTCTGTAAGTTCCCAAGATCAAGAGCTTATCCTTAATTGGTATGGGGGAGCCGATGAATATGAAGCCACAGCTCTTGGCGATTATGAATTTGAGGGCTATAATCTCTATCAAGGAGCTTCAAGTAATGGTCCCTGGACCAGGTTGGCAACCTATGATAGGATCAATAATATTGGGACAATTTATGATCAGCAGTATGACAATACTGGGTATCTGGAAACCAGGACAGTCCAATGGGGCCAGGATTCAGGATTGGACCATATCATATCTATCAAGGAAGATGTCCTCAATGATGATGAGCCCTTGGTTAACAATAAACAATATTACTTTTCACTAAGTGCCTATGCCTATGGCGAAGATGCGCTGCCCAAAACCCTGGAAAGCGAAAAACAGATAGTAAGTATCAGACCTCACGGGAGTTTTTCAGGAAGTGTGCCCAGAGACTCGCTGACGATAACACAAACAGGTGATTCTGAAATTTTCACATCAGTGAATGTCCTGGACCCCAGCCAGTTAACCGGCCTGGAATATGAGCTTGGTTTTGAGTACGATTCAAGCAGTTCAATGGGACGCTGGCATGTTTTACGTGACGATGGTTTCTCAACGGATACGCTCCATCGGAGTGAGTGGTTCGAGAATTTACTTCGCGAATGGCGCTGGAGATACGGCTATCGCCATATACTTCCAAGTTACTACTTCGATGGCTTTGAAATATCCGTCAGTGATATTTCTTTTAACCCTCCAAAAATTAATCGCAATTGGTATCAGACAGTGAATATTGAAGAAGGCCAAATTGAAACGCTGGAACTTTTGGCCGTCTCCCCAGGGGGAGTGGATTCGCTAGCCTGGACGGATGCTACTATGTCCGAAATTGTCCATCTCGATACCCTTGCAGGTCCTGATTTTGTATGGGATAATTTTGAATTTAGTGAAATTTCAGATGTTGGCTCATTCATCCTAGACAGAGAGGTGCCCCACGATATAATCATCCAGGCTTTTACATCAAATTTTGGCGGGATTGGGGGAGATCGTCTAGCGGACATGCCTGGTATTGGTGGCGGCTCAACCGATCTTGAATTTCTGCAATCTGATCTTGAACTGCGATTTACGGAGTCCGGTCAAACCGCCACAATGTGGGAACGTGATACTCTTGCCAATAGTGGTTTTAGTACTAAAATGGTCCAGATCCCCTTTGAAGTTTGGGATATTGAACGGAATATTCAACAATGTGTCGCCACAACTGATTGGAATAGAACCGGTGGCATTCAAGATACAACCAAAGAAGATTGGCAACATACTCTGGACCTGGACTGGGTCATCGTTTTTGATCGAGATTATGCCAACTATGGAGCTGAAATGGATACAATGTTTAACAATCCCTATTCAGGCTGGTGTTGGCAGTTCAATGATGAATCCAGATTCTCCCTCGGAGATGTGATCTCTATCCAATTCTTGAATCCTGTGATTGCTGGTGTTGATGTATACAGTTGGAGTACCGAGGTGGCAGGAATGGCTTATGATGAAGATGCCCTGGATCGGATTCAAATATTCCCAAATCCCTATTTCGGATACCAACCGGAGCAATCCAGTTTTTCAGAACCATTTGTTACCATGAGCAACCTACCCGAGCAGGAATGCACCATTCGTATCTATAGCCTGGGTGGATCTCTGGTTCGACGGTTTGATCATGAGGTTGGCACCTACGAATATTGGGATCTGCTCAATCAACACCGTTATCCTGTTGCCAGTGGGGTATATATCGTCCACATAGAAGTTCCAGGTGTGGGAAATAAGATTCTGAAACTGGCCATTCTCCAACCTGAAAACTAGCGTATTTCTTATGACATTTTCATCCCAGATTTAATGCATGAAAACCTGACACAATCAGTCATATTTAAGAATTAAAAATATCCTGCCTAGCTGTTTATGGGTAAGACTTTCCCAGCCTTTTTTAATCAGGATTGATTAACTAATTTTATTAACCATTGATTCAATTAGTTTAAGCGCCATTAGGAGAAATAAATGTCGCTGGCTGCAGCAATTGGCTATGTAATAGGTATCATGATTTTCGCCATTATTTTTCGTCTAAGACGGAAGCGAATGATGGACAAACATACAGAAAAATTTGAATCAAAAATTTCTTCATCTGACAAAGGAAATATAAATGATTAATACCATCTGGATTGTGTTGATGGCCGGTGGAATTCTAGTAGCCGGATTTCAATGTCTGGGTTTGGATTATAGTAGTGCTGAAGGGTTGGTTATGAACCCCAGCTTTGTACCTTTAACTGTTCTTACCAAAGGTCTCTTCGATTCTGCTAAGGCATCAGTTAATCTAGCCATGGGTCTCATTGGTATCATGGCCCTCTGGCTAGGTCTCATGAAAATTGCTGAAGAGTCTGGACTGGTCAAGCTATTTGCACGAGCAGTGCGACCAGTTATGGTGAAATTATTTCCAGATGTTCCCCCAGATCATCCAGCTATGGGTGCCATGGTTATGAACATAGCAGCTAACATGCTGGGTCTGGGAAATGCCGCCACACCCCTGGGTCTCAAAGCTATGCAGGAATTACAGTCTCTGAATAAAGTCAAGGATACTGCCACTAACGCCATGGCCACCTTTATGGCCCTCAACACCTCTTCAGTAACATTTATTCCAGCAACAGTCATTGGAATTCGGGCAGCCGCTAATGCCTCCAACCCAGCTGAAATTATTGGACCAGTAATTCTGGCAACCGGTGTATCCACTACTGTGGCCATCATAGCCATAAAAGTTTTGCAGAAACTTCCCAAATACCGAATGCCACAAGTAGATGTGGAAGTAGAAGGGAAGGAGGTCTGATATGTTTCAAGGAGTTATTAATGGCGTATCAGCCATCGCTATCCCACTACTGATTTTAGCCATTGTCGGACACGGCTGGTATAAGAAGGTTAAAGTATATGAGGTTTTCACAGAGGGAGCGAAAGAAGGTTTTAATGTGGCTGTGAGAATCATTCCATTTCTGGTAGCTATCCTGGTTGCCATAGGTGCCTTTAGAGCCTCAGGTGCCCTCGATTTAATTACAGGTCTGCTCAGTCCGTTGACATCCTGGATTGGGATGCCCGGTGAGGTGATTCCCATGGCACTTATGCGTCCCTTAAGTGGAAGTGGAGCCATGGGTATTGTGTCTGAATTAATTAATACATATGGTCCGGATTCAATAATCGCCCGTATGGCAGCAATTATGGAAGGTTCCACGGAAACGACCTTCTATATCCTGGCAGTATATTTTGGTTCTGTAGGTGTCAAGAAAACCAGGCATGCTCTTCCAGCCGCTCTTCTGGCTGATCTGGCAGGCATCATTGCAGCTGTGGTTGTTACGCAAATGGTATTTGGCTAAACCCTGGACCCTGTGTTATTTTTGTAATCGTTTCTTCCCCGAATTGATCTTGCAATAGGGAGGGGGGGAAACTATGATGATAGTCGATGCGATAAACTGAAATGAGTTAGATGTAAGCGAAAGGAAGCAACATGAGAAAGTTAGTTACAATAGTCCTTATAGGAGCATTTTCCATGGGATTATTTGGTGCAAATTTGCACAGACCTGATGAGGTTGTATCAGCAGCATTTGTTAAAATGATTGAACCCCAGGGTGAAGGAATTACCCTTACACCAGGTCAAACAGGCACTACAACGGGCTTGCGCGAAGGCAATTCTGTCCTCGTGGACTCTTCTCAAAATGGTTATGGACTGGTTGCCTCTGAGACCAATCCTATTTCAGTAAATCCATACGACCATAATAAAATTATCATGTCTTATCGTCAGTATACAGATGGTACTGCCTCTGGCTCCATTGGTATGGCCGCGTCAGATGATGCTGGTGAAACCTGGACAACTTATTCCAATTTGAATTTTGGACTGGCCAATGCTGGTCGTTATCCCTCTGCCCTGGCTTCAGAAGACTATCCTGTAGTACTCTGGAACGAGTATGGTGGTGGTGGTGGTGAATATGGTGGACGTGCATATTACTCATTTGATCTGTTTGGTTATGGTGGTGGATTCTGGTTTCCTGGTGTAGATATCCATTCAAGTCCACTTACCCACGATGCCTGGGTTCTCGTCCCAACTCAGAATGTGGATCTTGACGGAAATTATGTAATGAATGTCATTGCCTCTGATTGGTCTGGAAATAATGACCGCATTCATTTCCGCGGACAATCCGCTGGTCCCTGGGAGGGAACAGCCCTGCCCATGTCTGCTCCAACCCTTATCGCAGAAAATTCTCTGGATTTCAGGTTTGAAGCTGATGCTAACTATACCTCAAATGGAAACATGGATATCAACGATGACGGTATTGGATATTATGCCCTGACTTCCTTTTGGGGCAATGAAGCAGAAATCGGCAATCATACTCTGTTTGTTAAAAGGACCAACGACTTTGGCGCAACCTGGAGCGATTGGTATTATATCGCTGACAACACGCTTAACGATTACTTCTGGGATGTATTCCCTGATAGTATAGAAGATGGTGAAGGCGGTTGGGCTCACCTTGAAGAAGGTTGGACTCCTTTTATTGGTTACGATACTGAAGTTACCACAGATGATGATGGTGGTCTCCATGTCATAGCTCCTGTACTTCCATCTGATCCAGATGGTGTCTACCCATATTGGGCCGAAGAAAATGGTATTTATCATTTCCATGCTGAAGACGCAGCTTTTGCTCTTGGCAGTGGAGGGATTGATGTAAGTATCGGTTTCATCGCCAGCATGCAATTGGGATGGCAGGTATATGGAGATGGTGGCTGGCAGGCCAATGGTGTGACCATGGCAACCGATCTTATAGTCGAAGATAGACTCTATATGGCCTACTATACTGTGTCAGACACAGTAACAATTGGCGAAAATTCATACTCCTACTATGACGTCATGGCTTCAGTCTCAAATGATAATGGTGCCACCTGGGGTGAACCTGTAAACCAGACACTCACTTTTGATCCTGATATGGATGAGGTCTACCCCCACATGAACAAATTTGGTGTGGATGGTGAAGTCTATATCATGTATCAGATGCCTGACTATAATCAGCAAACAGTTCCAGATGATGAAACCTTTGCTGCTTATCTGAATAATGTCTACTTTTTGAAAACTAGATTAGCACCAGCAACTGGTGTGAGTGTGGATAATGAAGCAGTTCATCCTGTCAGCTTTGAGTTGAAAGAGAACTATCCAAACCCCTTCAATCCATCAACATCAATTGGTTTCAGCATTCCAACATCAGGAATGGTTGAGCTGACTGTATATGATATTACTGGTCGCGCAGTAGAAACAGTGCATCAGGGTTTCCTCATGACAGGAAATCACCAGTATACATTTGCTGGAAATGATCTGGCCAGTGGCGCATATTTTTATACTCTGAAATCACAGGGGTTTCAGGATGTTAAAAAGATGTTGCTCGTAAAATAATTGCTCTGAATTGACAAAGAGGTCATCTGAGTGTGTGAAGGGATGTTTTAAACAAATTAAAACATCCCTTTACTCCGATCAAGATGAGGTCGCTTCTTAGCTGACCTCTTTTTGTTTTCTAGCTCTACCATGCTGAGCTAATAAAATGCATGTGAAGAAAGCGTCATTGCTGCAGGGAGATTTCATGAGAAGTGTTTGGTTAAAATTCAGTCTGGTTTTGTTAAGTGTTACCATGGCCTGGTCCGCTACTGTAGGAACTATTTCAGGACGTATTACAGATGGCAGCACAGGTGAACCCATTATTGGTGCCCAGGTGATGATATCGGCATTGGGATTGGGAGGTTCCACAGACTTTGAAGGTGAATTTTACATCCAAAATGTACCGGTTGGAGTCCATAGTGTCCAGGTCTGGATGATTGGATATGCCAAAGTAACCTATAGTGATGTAGGCGTGGTTATGGATCAGACAACACCCCTCAATGTTTCTCTCGAAGAAGAAATTATCGCAGGTCAGGAAGTCACCGTTATTGCGGATCGACCCCTGGTTGAAAAAGATGTGACTGTAAAGAAACTTGTTCGTACCGCTGAAGAAATTCAAAATTTACCGGCTCGCGATTTAACTGAGATGCTGACCCTCCAGAGTGGTGTCATCCAGATAAAGAGCGCCGAAAATGGCATTCCTGGTTTTGCCGATCGTGGGATTGAGCAAATTCACGTCAGGGGTGGCCGCTCAGGTGAGATCGGCTACACTATTGACGGTATGTATATTGAAAATCCCATATACGGCGGAGGCTTTGGTAGGGGCACCCGACTTGGAACCCATGCAGTACAGGATCTGATATCTCAAACTGGTGTGTTCAATGCTGAATATGGCGATGCCATGTCTCAAATTGTGAATATTATTACTGCCACAGGTGGCGAGCGTTACGAAGGAACCTTCGAGTGGAAGGGTAGTAACCTTGGACCTGTAAGTTCAGAGCAGGATCGTCTCAGAGACTATAAAGAATTTATTGGATCATTATCGGGTCCAATCATCCCCGGGAGAAGTAATCTTACTTTCCATGTTGCCGCTGATTACTCAAGCAGCTCATACTCTGTGTATAACTATGATGACAAAGTCTATATCGAGGGCGATCCAGGTAACAGAATCAACCAGGCCAATAAAGTACATTGGCTTGACCGTTATTCTGGTTGGAGAGCCTTTGGCTATGATAAAACCTTTGACATCTTCACCAAATTGCATTGGAAAATTGACTCATACAAATTCCTGAATTTTTCGCACTGGATGGTAGATTCAAAATTCAAGACCTTTAATCCCTGGAATCAATTCTATGAAGAGAACAAGAATGTGAATCACAAGTTCTCAGAAAGATTTCATTTAGAATTTCGTCACCAGCTCAGTGAAAAAACGTATTACACACTCAGCGCATCTCGTTTCACCCAGGAAATGGAAATTGATGTTGAAGACGGTGATATGGACGGTGATGGCTATCCAGACTGGGTAGAATACAAAATCGGTACAGAAGCTCGTGGTCTCCACAACGGAGTAAACTATCGTGGAGATTGTGATATTCCTTTTGAGAATGACCAAAAATATGGTCCTGGGGTTTCTATTGCCAATGATGAAGACAAAACCATCTATTATGAATCCTGGGGACCTGGTTGTTTAAGGACCATGATCACCTATTATTGGCGTCAACAGAGTCATGTTGGTAGCGCTAGCTATGATTCCACTGAGTTACACATCATCCTTCAACATGGTGAGCAAATTGCCATTGGACCCTACGATAGGATCAAAATCGAAGATATCTTTCTGGAAGAAAATTTTAATGATAGTGGAACTTTGGTCTCCTCAAGAAGACTCTCAAATGGTAATCTTATAGATCCATTGGATTCGCTTGAATATGCTGATAAGTATGGAGAGATCCATACCTGGCGTCTTGGTGATGAGTTAAGTGAGCATCTGGCTGAAGGTCAGTATACTCCTTTCCAGTTCATGTACTATCCAGATTCAACATACCAACAGTTCTCTTCACCAGCGGGTATGAGTGCAGCTGAGTTCGCTGCCATGCGGGATTCACTATACTATATCATGTATTATGAATATGGTTCAGGTGGAGCAGATCGCTATCGTCATCATACCAAGAGTGTTACGGATGAGATAAAATTTGATATCACCAGTCGTGTAAATAAGCATCATCAGCTACGGGGTGGGGTAGACTTAAAACGACATCTTATCACTTTTGATGAAACGCAACTACCCTGGTTGAATCCACCATATGGTGAGACCTATGGTTTGCCTGATTCTATTGAACGCGATGGATTCCTGGAAGAGTTTATCTATGGGACAGGTGAGAAATCACCCATTGAGATCAGCGCTTATATCCAGGATAAGATAGAGTATCCCTGGATGACTATTAATGCGGGTATCCGCTTTGATATTCAGAACTCTCTGGATAGTTCCTGGGTTGATCCTCGTGAAAAGACATCTGGGTCAGTACCCACGGATTGGAATGTCTTGTGGTCACCACGTCTCAGTATTTCCCATGTTATTACTGATAAAGCTACCTTCACTTTTGGATATGGTCGTTATTATCAGAATTTGGACTATCGTAATATCTATCTCAACGATGCCAATGATTTGACTACAGCACTTCCCATTGTGGGAAATAGTCATGTTCAGGCTCAAGGTTCTACGGCCTATGAGTTTGGTTTGAACTGGGAGTTTGTTGAGTTTTGGAAACTGGGTGTTGTGGGCTGGTCAAAAGACTATTCTGATCTTGGCTCTACCGAACGTGTTCAAGCCTTCCCATATAGCTATTCAGTAGTTGTAAATTATGACTACGCCTCAGCACGCGGTCTGGATTTACGTTTGATTAAGCGTGGAGGCACCGCCTGGTCCACAGATATTCAATACACACTTTCCCAGGCTACTGCGAACCGTGCCGATCCATGGCAGGGCTATCGATCTTCAGATACACCTGAATCCATGCCTAAGAAAGAGGTATTGATGCCTTATGATCGTACCCATAACCTTACAATGACAGGTGGCTATCAATTTAGCAAAAAGAATTCCCCTCGAATTTATGGAATACATCCCCTTAACAATGCTTCGGTTCATGTGACTGTGGTCGGGATCTCAGGTGCGCCCTACACACCATTTGATATCAATTTGAATCGTAATGGAGCCACAAATTCTGAGCGAATGCCCTGGTTCATAGAGACAAATATGGCCATCAGGAAGACAATTAATCTTGCTGGCTTGAATTTGTCTGCGGGTCTTATTATTAGGAATCTCCTAAATCGTGAAAATATCATAGATATTTATGAAGAGACAGGCAGCGCTACAGATCCTGGTCGTAATTCCACGATCGCTATCGCAAATGGAAGTAGTTCCCTGACTTTCTATGATAGACCTTATTATTATTCAGCACCCCGTCAGGTTGATCTGACCGTTAAAGTGAATTTCTAGGTGATATGATGAAAAAATTAATCACTCCCATGTCTTATTTAGTTTTAATGCTGCTGGCAGTTCTGGTGATGCCTCGAGAACTCAACTCGGCTGAACCAAATATTCGACCTGCCCCTGGTCTAGGTAAAACTTCTGCCTTTGACCCGGTTCTCAACCGTGCTCGAGGATATATGAGCAAGGGTGAATTGCAGTTTGCAACCCATAATTATGGAAGCTTTATAGAATTTGATGACAAAAGCTCACCATCCGGACTCTATAAGGGTTATCAGTATATTTCTGATGTATCCTTTATTCTCGGTGTTCCCGGTAGAGACTCAACAGGAGCCATGACTCCCTGGGCCTTACGCCCACCCTATGTCCCCGGTCTTGAGCACTATACAACTGATACCCTGGTTTATTGGGGATCCACCGTATCTGAATCCTGGTTTGATCGTGTACAGGATAAGAAACAGGTTGATTGGGAATCTGTTGAGTCACATTATGGTTATCTCCATAGTGGTGATGTTATGGCGGGTGAAATTTATGGTGGTATCTACACAGATAGTGGTGATCCCTACCCATTATTAGCTTCAAGTGATATCCCCGATTCATGGCCCATGCGCATCAATGATATTACTGGTCTTGAAGAAAGAACCTGGCCAGGTGATTGGGCTGTGCAAACGGAAGGTCCCACAAAAGGTGAGGAAATTGTTGGTCGCCATATTGGTGATCAGGATATCTACATGGAGTTTGATGACAGGTTGGCTTCACGTGATGAAGATATGACCCAGGGTTATTCCATGGGCATGCATGTCACTGTGAATGCCCACTCCTATGGTCGCTCCTATGCTGAAGATATCGCCTTCTTCACCGTTGAAATCGTGAATGAATCCTACAAGGGTTTTCCCATGGATACCAATGGTGATGCTGTAGCCGATGTGGTTTGGGTCCCGACGACGGAAGATGATGGGACAGTCACCTATGAATTGATGGATAGAAATTTTATCGGCAGTCCTGATGTCCACGGCTTCGACTATGAAGGTGCATATGGTGGATTCTATTTTGATGTGGATTCATACTCACGTCTTGAGAATGGTCAGTATACGGGTCGTACCAATGATGATGATATGATGGCCTTTGATACCACTTATGACATGGCTTTCATCTGGGATTGGGATGACCGCAGTACATCTGCCACCAATCTTGCCTACTCCGCCTTGAAACTTCTGGATACACCTCTGGCATCAAAAAATCTCGATATAAACGGTGATGGCACCATCGATATTCAACAGGGTCAGGCGCTTGGTCTTACTGATTGGCATTGGTTTGATTGGTATAAACGTCCTGGTGTTTTAAAAGATGAGGGTGGCGGTCCAAGTTGCTCCGATGGCTATGCAGGGGCTGGTGGCTGCCCGGGATCCCTGGATAAAGAAAATGTTATGTTTGCCCTCATGGCCGGTGATACCTCTTATGTCAGCCTTGAAAATCGCAATTATAAGGATTGGGAATGGCGCGGCATCGCCGGTAATACACCCAATCCATTGAATAACTCTTACAATGACTGGTATTTCCATCCAAGTATTGATGGAACCCTGAATCCTCACTTTGATTCATTGGAAGGATTGTTGGAAATCAGTGCTGAAGATGGGGAAGAAGGGCTGGATTGTGTATTTATCATGTCTGCAGGTCCCTTTGATCTGGCAGCAGGGGATACCACCTATTTTTCATTTGCAGTAATTATGGGTGATCCACCAAACGATACTGAAACCTTTGATACACCTCCAGATCTTGCCAAGAACGCTAGGATGGCTCAAATCATGTACGATTTGAAATATCAGGGATTCTCACCGCCAGATGCTCCCACCGTTTCTGCTGTAGCAGATGATGGACGAGTTACTCTGTATTGGGATTCCAAGGCAGAAAGTTCCACAGATATTGTTACTAACCAAGAAGACTTCGAAGGTTACAAAATTTATCGATCCACTGATGGAGGATCAAGCTGGGGTAACCCGCATACTGATCGTATCTATAATACTGATGGACAGGCTGTGGGTTGGAAACCTCTGGCACAGTTTGATTTGACAGCTGAAGAAGATGAAGATCGCTATGGCCTGGAATACGCCGGCCCCGATCCAGTTGCGCCCTGGTTCAATCTTGGTGAAAATACTGGTCTTGAACATCGTTATGTAGACGATGATGTCATTAATGGTGTCACTTACTCATACTCTGTTGTCGCATATGATATAGGAATGGACACACTTCAGAATTCTCATACAAATCCAACAGGTGAATGGGAAGCTCTGGAATCTCTTGAGAATTTTAGAGGAAATAGCCCATTTTTACCACAATTTGTGAATGTCACTCCTGATGCAAGACCTTCCAACGCACCTGAATCATGGGGGCTGGAATCAGCACCATGGACTGTTGGTACTGGCGAGGTAGAAGTCATTCCTACCAATCCTGGCGAAGTTGAAGTAAACACAAATACGTACTTTATTACGATTAATGCAGAGCCTGAGTGTTACACTGCCAATTGTAATAATCCCTACTATCACCTGAATCCAACCTATACCGTTGTCGATAGTGCAACTGGAGATACGGTTCTCACTGATTGGGAAGTAGGAACCTCCACCATGTTTTCTGAGGTATGGGGCGGATTTCAGTTCTATCTGGAAAATATGCCGATACCAGCAGTAGATACTCTGTACTGGCATAACAAGGGGAGTGATGAAGCTCCACAGTACAGACTGCAAATGGGTTCAAATGCCCATGAATTTGCCTGTGATTATGAAATTCGTTGGGACTGGGAAAATCCAAACGATGATATGGTATTTGTCCCTGGTACAGATTTACCGTTTAGAATTGTGAACACCAGTTTTGGTGAGGACTTGAACAATAACGGACTCCTTGATGTTGGTGAAGATATCAACAACAATACAACTCTGGATCCTTATCGTGAGGTCAAGCTGTTTGTATTTGGCGCAGGAATCCCTGGAACCTCACCTGATCCAAATTATCCTTCATTCCGCTCCAATGAAAAAATTGCTTTTATGGAGACTAGTGTTGAGGGCTATGATTCCAGTGCGGTGAATACTCAAACCTGGTTTCTCAACATGAGTTGGGATACTACCAGGACTTTCTCAGGAAATCCAACAATTAGACATGCTGAGACTGGTGATGTGACTCATTTGAGCATCAGTAAACCCTATGAAGATGGGGATATGTTCACCTTTCGTGCTGAGACTGTTACTGAGATGAGTGAAGTGACTCAATCCACCCTCCAGCAGGTCATGGTGGTTCCAAATCCATACATAGTAACTGCCGACTGGGAAACTGATATTAATCATAAGAGTCTGCATTTTACACATCTACCTAACGAATGCGTTATTAAAATCTTTACCCTCACAGGGGAATTGGTATATACGATCCTACACAATGACATATTCTCAGGTCAGGAAGAATGGAACCTCAGATCCATGAATCGGCAAGAGGTAGCTCCAGGCTTATATGTCTTTGTTGTTGAAACACCAAACCATGAAAAACAAGTCGGCAAATTTGCCGTGATCAGATAAGGAGGGTATGATGATGAATTCAAATGTTTTATACGCTCCTGCAAGGACTGCAAAAATGAAAAACTCATTCATTTTGTTAATCATTTTGATGCTGATGGTCCCCAGCCTGATGCAGGCACAAGATTCTAGACAAGACTCTTTGAATACGGTTTACCCTGGAGATGATTTCTCCAAAGTAGCTACTTCAATCGGTCAATTTCTTAAACTGGAATATGGTGCTGCTGGTGCAGCTCTGGGAGGTGCTTATACTGCGCTGGCCCATGGGCCACAAGCCATGGCCTGGAATCCTGCTGGAATTACAACCACTTTGGGACCTGAACTCTATATGAGTAATAATGAGCTCTATGCCGGCATTACTAATAGTTTCCTTGGTTTCACCATACCCATTGGAGGAGGCAATACCCTGGGTCTTGTCGCTCAATATATGAACTCCGGGGATATGGAAGTAACTACCCTCGATTTCCCTGATGGCACAGGGGAGCAATTCCAGGCAACCGGTCTGGCATTGGGAATGGCCTTTGCACGTCGCCTCACAGATAGACTTTCTGTGGGTGTATCAGCAAAAATGATACGCGAGACGATTTATCGTGAGTCTGCCAGTACTTTTGCCTTTGATATTGGATCAAATTTTGATCTGGGCATCTACGGCATGGTTCTGGGAATGTCCATCCAGAACTTTGGTGTTGGAAGTAGGTTTGATGGTCCCGATTTAAATCAACCACTTGATGTGAATGATGAATTTCAGAGTAACCCCGTGGTTACCACACGCCTCCTCACTGAGGAATGGCCACTTCCTCTGGTATTTAGAGCAGGTCTGCGTATGGACCTTCTGGGTGGTAAAAGTCCCTGGCTACCTACACCAGTACACCGTTTAAGTCTCCTGGTTGATGCCAATGATCCTTTTGATGCAGTGTTAAGGGGTGCCATTGGATTTGAATATAGCTTCGATGATATGCTCTTTCTCAGAGGTGGTTATAAGCTGAAATATGAATGGCCTGTGGAATACGAGGAATTCGAATATGTCCTCAATGGTGAATATGATTTAGGAGAACCCTATATCGACTGGAACGACAATGGTGTACGTGATGCCAATGAAGACTTTGAAGACGGGCTGGCAGTAAAGACTGCCGAATTCACTGCCACCAGTTGGGATAGTTATTATGGTGCAGATAAATACTCGTTGAGACGTTTTTCCATCGGTGCTGGTCTAAATTATAATTTGTATGGTACGAAATTGTTATTTGACTACTCTTATTCAAATTATGGTATATTAGGCATGGTTCAGCAGGTATCTGTTGGATTTGGTTTTTAGCGGATGTTTAGAGATTGTTTGAAATTAGTTTGATCAGAAATACAGGAAAAAAAAGGGAAAAAAGATGAAGTCGCTAACAAAAGTTTTATTGATTACAATGGTTGCCTGGGCAGCGTTTGCAGGTTCGATTGAAGGACTCAATCACACAAGCAATCAGTTGATGATTAAGGGCACACACCAGGTTGCAAGCAGTGCAGCTCAAGACCATGAAGCTGGTGCCTTGAGAGACCTAAGAAACGGTGATTTTGCATTAGCATGTCAAGATGAAAACTTGACCCTAATTACGAATATGCTGAACTATATGTATTCTCCAGTTATCACATTACCAGCTGGAACTACAGTATTTTTTGACTTTTTTATCCGTGGCAGCTTTACAGATCCTGATGCCTTTCCTGATGTCGACTATTGGGGTTGTGAAGTAACTCCAGATGGTGGATCCACTTGGTATGCCATTTCCAATCCTTATGGTGATCCCGATGGTAGTAATTATGTATATACAGATGCTCCTGGCGATTGGAGCAGCTTTGTACAGAGCTATACCGTTGACGGACTCTTGAATGACTATGCAGGTGGCGATGTCCAGTTCCGCTGGTACATGCAAACCGATGCAGACACACCAAGTGGTGAGGGAATTTTCCTTGATGATATTAGTGTCGATGTAGATGGCGCTTCTGTTTTCTTTGCCGATTTTGAAGATGAAGACTTAACTGGTTGGGTATCTGTTGATGGTACCGCTGAACCAGCTCACTTTCACCAAACCACAGTAGGCGCACTTGAAGGACAGTCCTGGGCCATGAATGATCCAGCAATCGGAACAGCTGGTGGATATAACGATCACTGGTATCAAGTTTTGGATTCTCCAGCATTGACCTTACCTGTTGAACAGGTCAACATTATTACTTTCAAACAGAATAGAAATGTTGAAGATCCTGCTGGTGCAACTACTCCATATACTGGATGGGATGGCATGAATGTCAGAATTTCATCAGATGGTGGTAGCACATGGGAAGTATTGAATGATGTTTCCCCAGTATACAATTCATCTTCACTATATAGTTTTGGCTCTGAATTTGGCGAAGGTCCCGGTATTGCTGGTTGGGGTGGGGCATCAGCTGGTTGGGAAGATGTTTCAATTACAATTCCTGCTAGTTTTCAGAATCTTGAAGTAATCATCCGATTTGCCTTTGCTTCAGATCCTTCTTATAGCACAAGTGATAATCCCGCCATGTTTGGTTGGATTATTGATAATATTGATATTGCTGGTGTTGTTACCAATGATGGTGAAACCAGCGACGGTTGGGTTGCAGCCTCAAATGTACCAATTGCGGGCGATTTATGGCACCTTACTTTTGTAGGATCCCTTCCCGTTCCTGGTGGCTTAGCTGCAGACCCAGGTGACTCACAAGTAGCCGTGAGTTGGGCCGATCTAAATGAATCACAGGAAGTTACCTTTGCCTGGGGTGATGAGACCATGGAGTCTTTTATCTCAAGTTCAGTACCCTGGGTTGGTGGTGAAGTTGTGGGTTCAGCATGGGCTTCACATTACAATGCTGCTCAAACCACAACGCTCCAGACCTTTTCCTATGTTCTAAGTAGTGGTAGCGCTTCAATTCCAGGTTCCATTTTACCAATTATTGTGACTGTCTGGGATGGCAGTTCACAAATTATCTATGAGAGTGACCCAGTAACAGCCACTGCTATGGATGAGCTTCAGGTATTTGACCTCAGTGCAGCCAATATCTCTGTTTCAGGTGGATTTTATGTTGGATGGGCATACACAGATACATTAGCTCCTTTTGTAGCTCTTGATTCAGATAGTGAATATGCTGGTGAAGCCTATGGATGGCATCCAGAAGGTACCATGCTATCGCTCACCGGTACTGGTATGGACGGAAATTATGCCCTCTATGCATCTGGAATTACAACTTCTGAGGGTGGTTTTACATACAATGTGTACCGTAGAACCGCCGGTGGTGCTTTTGGTCTGCCTCTAAATGCTGCTCCTCTCAATGTGCCATTTTATACTGACGAGACTGCATCAAATGGTGTCATGTATTATTATGCTGTGTCTGCAATCTCTGATGGCATGGAAGGGCCTCTTTCTGATGAGGTAACAGCTATGCCTGAATCACAGACTGTGATTGAAATTGCCTATGATGATGGTACTGCTGAATTTGGATTTAACATTAATTCTGGAAACTACCAGGCTGTTAAATTCACACCCCCAGGATATCCTACCCTCCTGAAACGTATCAAAGTTTTTATAAATGATACAGAAGCTTCTCCTTTTATTGCCAAAGTCTGGGAAGACAATGGTCCTGGTGGAAATCCACAAACTGAATTGGCTCTTTATGGCTGGAGTTTCCCTGTACCAGGTTGGAATTCTATGGATATTGCAGCAGATTCTATCTGGATCACTGGTGGATCGATCTATTTCGGTCTCAAAGAGTTGCCTGGAACCGCTTCGATTGGTGCTGATACTGATGGTGGCTATAGTGGTAACTCCTACTACGGCCTCACTGAAACCGATGGCAGCATCACCTGGGACAACATGTCTGGACTAGGTCTTGAATATAACCTGATGTTTAGAATCGATGTTGATACCGCCTTTGTTCAGGTTGGCATTGAAGCGTTTGATCAGGGTGTTTTACCCACGGCATACAGCCTGGAACAGAACTATCCCAATCCTTTCAATCCCAGTACCGAGATTGCCTACTCACTTCCCCAATCAGGAAATGTTGAGATTAAGGTTTTCGACCTCAGTGGTAAGGAAGTAGATGTTCTGGTTCAGGAACACCAGAGCGCTGGCTCATATCGATTGAGTATTGATGGATCTCAGATGAGCTCAGGTATTTACATTTATACTTTGAATACTGGCAATGTACATCTCACAAGAAAGATGATATTGCTCAAATAGTAAAAGTTAGTTAAAGACTAAACGAGCTGAAGATCCGGGAAACGGAAATTCAGCTCGTTTTGTTTATCGGGGGATAAGGAAAAGCATGAAAAAATATATACTCACTAGTTTATTTCTAATGGCATCGATGGTCTATGCCGCATCTCCGGAAAAATCGGCCTATTATGGTGATCGTCTCCTCATATGTCTGCAACCGGATATTGTAGTTGAACAGATCGATTTTAAAAGCGGTGCCCCAGTAACTGGAATATCAAGTCTGGATAGACTCTTATCCCTTCGGGAAATTGTGGTCATGGAGCAATACCTTCCTGGCTCAACACCCGACGATATGGATGGTGATATTATCCTTTCGAATATATATCGACTCAGCCTTGTATCTGGACGGAGTAATCTTGAACAAGTAGTAGCAAACTTCCATGCTGATCCAAGCGTCTTATATGCTGAAAAAGAGGTGATTTATCGTCCCCTCTATACTCCAAATGATTCACAGTTCGGAAATCAGTGGTATCTGCCAAAAATTAAAGCCCCAGAAGCCTGGGACTTGTTTGACATAGCCGGTGGTGTTTTACCAGGTGATAGGTCCATCGTGCTGGCTAGTGTGGATACTGGTGTTCAGTACACTCACCCAGACCTTAAGGATCGTATTTGGATCAATCAGGCTGAAGTCCCAGTAGGGATTTTTAATGCTGTAGATTCAAATTCGGATGGAGTCGTTTCTCCTGAAGAAGTCGGTGCCTATGTAACAGATCATGATGGCAATGGTACAACAAATCTTCAAGATGCTCTTCACTCATCCTCTCCTTTTATGGATGGAATCGATGCTGATGATTGGGATAACAATGCATCAAGTTATATAGATGATTTGTTTGGTTGGGATCCTGCTGGAACAACCAGCGGAAATGATCCTGACAATGACCCCATGGGAACTTTTACGGGACCTGCAGATTCTGGCAATAAAATGCATGGTACCCATGTGGGAGGCATTCTTGCTGCTACAACAGATAATGGGACTGGTATAGCCAGTACCATTTATAATGGTGCTTTAATGTGTGTTAAGGTACTCTATGATGAAAGCGATGGTGGTATCAATCTGGGACAAGTCGGGATACTATACGCAGCTAAAGCTGGTGCGGATATCATAAATTTATCTTGGGGTGGGACAGGTTATAGCAGCTCTGATCAAGCCAATGCCAATCTGGTCTATGATACCTATGGTGCAATAATTGTTGCAGCTGCTGGTAATGGTAATGACAATGGGACCCCTTCTGATACCCCTCATTATCCTTCCGGCTATAATAAAATTGTCTCAGTAACAGCCCTGGGCAGCTCAGATAATTTTTCCTGGGCCAATTATGGTGCTGAGATAGGCACCCCTGGGCAAAACGGCTATTTTTCAGGTGTCAGTATTAGTGCTCCTGGTGAAAATATTAGGAGTACCGTGTATACGACAGCTGGTTCATACCAATCCTGGGATGGTACATCCATGGCATCGCCTCTGGTCGCCTCGTGTTTTGGTTTGTTAAAAGCCACCCATCCAGAAGCATCAAATGACTGGCTGGTTGATAACCTTCTGTCAAGTGCAGACTCTATTTATCACATCAATCCAAATTTTATTGGTCAACTGGGAACGGGTCGGGTCAACATTTTTAACTCTATTGCCAGATTGACATCTCCTCAATTGTCATATAACTCTTATAGCCTGTCACTGACCAATGACAATGGTGATGGTCTGCTTTCACCCGGTGAATCTGCTCTGATGCGGATAAATTTGTTCAATAGTACTGGTTGGCTTGATGCTCTAGGTGTGACTGCAGTTCTTCGAAGTAATACCGAATACATTACAGTAACCGATAGCACGGGGAGTTATGGGGATATAAATAATGGCAATATCGGCGTAAATATCGCTGATAGGTATGGTTTTTCTGTGGATGAGGATTCTCCTTCTGGATTATTACCAATGGAGCTCGTGGTAACCACAAATGATGGTTCCGATGAACCCTATACCGTCACCCTGGAATTTGCCATAGACGTAAGTATATGGCAGACGAACTTCCCTACTGCTTCAAGCATTATTAAAGGCGGTAATGCCGTCGTGGATCTTGATGGTGATGGAAGCAATGAAATCGTTTATACTGCCTATGATAGCCTTCTGCATGCGATAAATGCAGATGGTAACGAAATCACAGGTTTCCCTGTTATGCTAAACTACCTGGCTGAGGCAACACCTGCAGTTGGTGATGTAGACAATGATGGTGATCTGGAAGTGGTCGTCGGTGGTCTGGATCGCAACCTTTATGTTGTGCAACATGACGGAAGTGCCGAATCAATTCATATCGCCCCGGGTTTTATACTGGCACCTGCAAGTTTATATGACTTTGATGGTGACGGGGATCTAGAAATTGTGAGTGTTTCTTATAATGATGAACTGGCCGTCATGCATCATGATGGTACTCCACTGGCAAATTTTCCCATGACCCTGGATGGAAACATAACTGTGGGAGCTGCTATTGGTGATGTCAATGGAGATGGCAGTGTAAATATCGTTGTAGGTACCTGGGGTGATCAACTGCATGCCATCAACCTTGATGGAACAGAGGCAGCGGGTTTCCCGGTTGTGCTGGCTGATAGAGTCAGATCAGCACCTATCCTGGCCAATATCGATGGCAGTACCGATGGGTCACTCGAAATACTATTTGGTAGTGATGACAACAAGCTGCATGCCTTTGATGGTGGAGGGAATGAGTTGTGGTTCGTCAGCAGTGCTTCGCAAAATATTCAAGCTGATCCTGCTGTTACAGATATGGATGGAGATGGAGATCTGGAGATCGTCATAGGCGGTCTGGATCGACTCATATATGCCGTTGATCACACTGGCACTTTCCTGGAAGGCTGGCCAGTAGGTACTGATGGTGCCATATATAGCTCACCAGCCATAGCTGACATTGATGATGATGGTTTCGCTGAAGTATTCATAGGCTCCAATGATCGCTTTCTATATGGGTTAAACCTGGATGGGTCAAATATTGGTGGGTTTCCCGTGGAGAATACAGGCAATATACAAGGATCACCTTCTGTGGCGGATCTGGATGGTGATAGCGATCTGGAAATCATCGTTGGTGCAGATGACAATCTGCTGGTAATGGATATATCAAGTAATGGGGAAACGGCAACCTATTGGCCAACTCATCGAGGTAATTTACACAGAACCGGAGTGGAGCTGATCACAGTTGGCGTTGAAGAGCGTTCAAGTTTACCAGTAAGTCATAAGTTGTACGCGAACTATCCCAACCCCTTTAATCCAACAACATCAATTGCCTTTGATCTTGGTGAAGACACCTATGTAACTCTGCAAATCCTGGATATCCGGGGTAGGGTAGTAGATGAATTGGTTTCTGCTCACATGAAACGTGGCAATTATCGCGTCAAATGGAACGGAGAGCTCCAGGAAAGACCTGCTGATGCAGGAGTATACTTCTACCGACTATCCACCCAGAATAGCGATCTGGTTCGAAAGATGACCCTTCTGAAGTAGCAAGGAGTTCTGCCTGAGAATAAGGGCACAAAAATGATTAAAAGGGAGTCTGGATTCAGGCTCCCTTTTTTTTATAGAGGTATCAATTTTTTACTGAGAATTGCTTGGTATTAACAAGGGCTATATAGGTTACAGCTACCTCGCCTCCAGAAGGTTGAAACAATTCTGTAAAATCATAAAAGTAGTCTGAATAATTTTAGTCGCCCTACTGATCATTATGATTCGAATATTCCCCTGGAAATGGACATGAAATGCCTATATGGCGTTTGGGGGGAATATAGACCACGAGGTTATTTCATGAGAGATATCATCCTATGTATATAATTAACTTATGGTTACAGTGCTGCGATCAGGGTGCATTGTGTAGTTGTTGGAGGTGTATTGAAAAGTATTAGTGATATTTTTGAGATAATTTACAAATAATTGTTGTGAAGAGGTGGTCAGCAGATTATTATCGCGCCGCTTTATGACAGGAGAGGGGTATCAGGTGGCAAAACAGCCTCAATTTTTTTAATAAAAGTTGAATTTTAGTGTTGCTGAGACATAGGTACCCAAGTATATTTGCGAGCTTTCGAAAATGAGAGCGGAGAACGCAAATTTTTCTCCTTGATATTTGAAAATTGGGTATGCACGGTCTAGGTCAATATGAGGTATCTCATTTGACGATACCGACAATTACAATGAGTTAAAAAATAGTAAAATGAAATAGAGTCATAAACAAACTACAATGGAGAGTTTGATCCTGGCTCAGGACGAACGCTGGCGGCGTGCTTAACACATGCAAGTCTAAGGAGAAAGAATTCTTCGGAATTTTATTAAACTGGCGAACGGGTGAGTAACGCGTAGACAACTTGCCCAGAGATTTGGGATAACACCGAGAAATTGGTGCTAATACCGGATAACATCACTTTGACCTCGGTCTTTGTGATCAAAGGTGGCTTCGGCTACTGTCTCTGGATGGGTCTGCGTCTGATTAGCTAGTTGGTGAGGTAATGGCTCACCAAGGCGACGATCAGTAGCTGGTCTGAGAGGATGATCAGCCACACTGGGACTGAGATACGGCCCAGACTCCTACGGGAGGCAGCAGTGGGGAATATTGCGCAATGGACGAAAGTCTGACGCAGCAACGCCGCGTGATCGATGACGCTTCAAGGAGTGTAAAGATCTGTCCTAAGGGAAGAATGGTTTCAAGTTGAATAAGCTTGATTCGTGACGGTACCTTAGAAGAAAGCGCCGGCTAACTTCGTGCCAGCAGCCGCGGTAATACGAGGGGCGCAAGCGTTGTCCGGATTCATTGGGTGTAAAGGGTGCGTAGGTGGATCAATAAGTTGGAATTTAAATCCCGCAGCTTAACTGCGGACCTGGTTCCAAAACTGTTGGTCTTGAGTTCGAAAGAGGGGAGTGGAATTCCTAGTGTAGCGGTGGAATGCGTAGATATTAGGAGGAACACCAGTGGCGAAGGCGGCTCTCTGGTTCGATACTGACACTAAGGCACGAAAGCGTGGGGAGCAAACAGGATTAGATACCCTGGTAGTCCACGCCGTAAACGATGAGTACTTGGTGCTGGAGGAATTCAACCCCTTCGGTGCCGGAGTTAACGCGTTAAGTACTCCACCTGGGGACTACGGTCGCAAGGCTGAAACTCAAAGGAATTGACGGGGGCCCGCACAAGCGGTGGAACATGTGGTTTAATTCGAAGCAACGCGAAGAACCTTACCTAGCTTTGACATGTCAGTGAAAATTCGGTGAAAGCCGAACCCTCCAAGAGCTTGCTCGAGGACACTGTCACAGGTGGTGCATGGCCGTCGTCAGCTCGTGTCGTGAGATGTTGGGTTAAGTCCCGCAACGAGCGCAACCCCTATCGATATTTGCCATCAGGTTATGCTGGGCACTATATTGAGACTGTACGCGCAAGCGTGAGGAAGGTGGGGATGACGTCAGGTCAGTATGTCCCTTACAGCTAGGGCTACACACGTGTTACAATGGCCGGTACAGAGGGTCGCGAAATCGCAAGATGGAGCCAATCTCAAAAAACCGGTCTAAGTTCGGATTGGGGTCTGCAACTCGACCCCATGAAGGTGGAATCGCTAGTAATCGCGGATCAGCACGCCGCGGTGAATACGTTCCCGGGCCTTGTACACACCGCCCGTCACGCCATGGAAGTTAGTAGTGCCGTAAGCCAGTGGCCTAACCCTTCGGGGAAGGAGCTGTCAATGGTAAGACCGATGACTAGGGCGAAGTCGTAACAAGGTAGCCGTACTGGAAAGTGCGGCTGGATCACCTCCTTTCTAAGGAGCCAGCGGAGCGCAAGCTCCAGCTAGGTTGAGCATATTACCGAAACCTGCATACCCTTTTTTATATATTGTTTTTTAACAACGATCCT
>Ga0209664_1000041_pt1:0-77500 | contig 123705 bp, 89 predicted proteins | sample SaaInlV_150m_DNA_FD_184668 | JGI IMG/M metagenome (GOLD analysis project Ga0209664, IMG submission 184668) | Marine microbial communities from expanding oxygen minimum zones in the Saanich Inlet - Saanich Inlet SI073_LV_135m_DNA (SPAdes) (version 2) | ecosystem: Environmental > Aquatic... | reverse complement strand
GAGAGTATTACGACACAATAGGGGTTTAAAATGAAGACTATTTCAAAAGTTTCTTTAATCACCATTCTCCTTGCCCTCGTGTCGATGACCGCCGTGGCGCAAGAGCCGATTGGTGTGATAGCAAAATCAAGTGGAACTACCTTTCATAAGAAATTCAACGCAGATGACTATTCTCCAAATGCGATCATGGGAACCCAGTTAAAGAATAATGACTGGATAAAAACCGGTGATGATGGCTTTGTTGCAATTTTCTTTCTGGATGACAAAAGTCAACTCAAGGTCAAAGGGAACTCTGAGATGGAAATCTTGGCCGCCGTTGAGCGTGGTAAAATATCCAAAACCATCTCCCTTGACTATGGAACTGTCAAGGCCTCTGTGAACAAACAGAAAGGCGAATTTAGAATTGCGACCCCCACATCAGTTGCTTCCGTGAAGGGAACAGAATGGTGGGTTGAGAGTGACGAAAATGGAGATATCTTCATTGTTGTCGAAGGAGTGGTTGAGGTTGAAAATCTCGTTAGTGGTACCGTCCAGAATGTTGGAGAAGACGAAACAGCCACTTCAAATCCTGATGGGTCAGTTGAGGTTGAAGAAACCAGTGACGACGATATCCCAGAGGATCCAGACGACGAAGAGGAAGAAGAGGACACGGGTAGCACTATCCATGAACTTCGAATCCGTATGGTCAATGAAGAAACCAATTCAGAAAAATTTATAATCATAGAATACGCCGAATAATAAGCGCTTAGACTGATTAACATATTATGAAGCGACTACTTGCAATATTGCTGGTGGGGGTTGGAATAAATGGATTCGCCCTTCAATCTGATGGTGAGCTGATCCACATTGCCCCTCGTGAGGCTGTTGAAGGCAACACCCTTACTCTTGATGCTATCTATACCGGTGACCTGGATGATATTCAGTCTGCTAAGGTTTTGTATCGCCTCGCAGGACAAGTCGGATATCTGGAAGCTGAGATGAGCATCGGAGATGTCAAACTTTCTGGTGATTTGCCAGGAGAAATTATAGGTGCTCCCGGTATTGAATATGTGATTGTCGTTAGCCTGAACGATGGCGGTCTGGTTGCTTTCCCAATGAGTAGTGATCCACTTTCCGATCCACAATTTGTAGCAGTAGCAGAAGCAAGTCTATCTGATGTTGCAGCTGGTGGTGTCGGTGAGAATTTTGGCGAGTTGATCATATTAACACCTGATCCAGGTACAATCATGGCCTTTGGGGATCCCATGATTGTGGCAGTCTCTCTTTTTAATCTGGATAATGTTGATATCAATTCAGTTCGGGTGACTTTCGATAATGCCGATGTGACTGCATATTCTCTCATCACCACAGATCTTATCACTTATAAACCTGATGCCCTGAGTGCTGGCAAACATACCATTTTTATCGAAGTGTCTAATATTTATGGTGTTCGATTATCATCAACATCATGGAACTTTGACGTTCAGAGCCAAGCCCAACAAATCTTTGATATGAGCGTGAATGGCAATCTAAATGTGAGCAATAGAGCAGATTTAATTAATATCAGTTCCGCGAATGTTGATACAGTTATTGCTGGCGATTCTGTTTCAGTAGCCAACTATACACCCACGTCTCAATCAGTCACCCGTGTAGATTTTTCAACAAATGTAAATTTTGACTGGGCTAAGGTTAAACTTTTTGCAAATCTAACCTCAAAAGAAGACCCCGGGTTGCAGCCACAAAATCGTTACGGCATCAAGGTGAGAACTTCCTGGTTGAAATACGCCTATGGTGATGAAACTCCCATGATGAACCGTCTAGCCCTCTGGGGCAAACGGGTTCGCGGACACAATATTGATGCCCGTTTTAAATACTTTAATTTGCACGTGGTCTCCGGTCAAACTTCTCGAGCTGTCACTGGTACAGCTTCATTTGATACCACTGGCTCTGAATGGAAACGATCAGGATATAGCTTTGAACGAGGCCTATTTGCCATCCGACCAAGTTTCGGATCAGGTAAAAACTTCCAATTAGGGTTGTTCTATGTACACACACGGGATAGTATCAACACAGTACCTTTGAGACCTGACGATTGGGATGCCAGCACTTTTTCTGAAGAAATTCTCACCGATAATGGAACTGTTGTGGTTGGATTTGGGGATGACACGTATACCCTCAACGGTGAATCTCGCGATATACAATATTTTATGAGTGGGAATAATCCTGAAGATAACATTGTTATCGGATCGGACATCAAGTTGGCTCTGGATGATCACAGATTTGTTCTAGAGGGTAGCGCAGGATTTTCTCTCTACAATAGAAATATTTTAGATGGGGCACTCACCCGAGCCGACCTAGATACCTATGGACTTCTATCCGATTCCACAGCTGATGATACCCTGGGAACTGGTTCAATCGATTTACCTCTGGCCACACTGGATGAAGCAGTTTCTGGAATGGGACTCAACTTCTTGCTCACTGATGGTAAGTTTGATCCACAAAATTTAGCTGAGTATTTCATTCTCAACGAAAATTTGACCCTGCCAATTGATCTGGACAATCTTGACAAAGGTAATACGTTTAAAGCGCTTACTACTCTGGCCCTGCACTTTGCCGCCAAAATGAATTACTACGGCAACTTCATCCATGTGAATTATCACCATGTGGGTCCTGGATATAAAGCATTGGGTAGTCCAGTCCTTCGTCTCGACGGTAAGGGTTGGAATGGCTGGAAAATTACCGACAAGGTACGCATGTTGAACAATATGCTTTATCTAAACCTGGGATGGGAATTGTATAAAAACAACACCATTTCAAATGATTTAGAAGCCGATCCCCGACTTGCTCAGAACGCATTTAGCGGTGGCATCACCCTCAATCCTGGTCGTGGACTTCCCACAGTAACGACCAATATGAAATATTTTACCAGAGACAACAATGTCGATGATACCACCCATACAACTCAGTATGTGGGAGATGATACACTACTCATCATCATCGATGAAAGGGAATTAAATGAGGCTCTTAGTTCCAATGTCAATATCACCTATTTAGTCAAGACCGGTCCTCTTGATAATACGGTTTCATTTAACATGATGCGGTCAAATATGGACAATATTGTAATCGGGCGTGAAGGTCTTTTGCGTACTTCAAATCTATATGGTTTGAATCTCAAATCCGACTGGATGATCCCCCTCACAACAACACTTTCCATTCGCAATAATCGCAATCAGCTTTATGAAACAACGGATCCTAATCATCAAACCAATACCTTCAATACCTATCGCTTAGGCGCGGGGTATCGACTATTTGGTGGTGACCTGGTGTTAAGAAGCAGCCTACAATACATGACGTTTGAATCTGAAAAATATGTTGAAGAAGAGCTTGTCTCCAGCCTGAAAACTCAAACCAATATACAGGCAAATGCACAGTACACATTCATGCCAATCACTATTGGAAGCTCAACTGTGAAATCTCGAGTTATAGGAAGCTACGAACAGCGTAAGTATGTCAGCGATTACACTGATTATTCTGATAATACGGTTTCAGCGCGACTAGAGATGACATTTTAAACAACCGAAATAACTAAAAATCGGGGATAATCATGCTGAAAAAACACGGTATCGGAGTTTTATTCACTTTTATCGCTATCGTATTAGCAATATTGGTTCAAGTAATCGGCCTATTTGATTTGGCAAATTTTAAAATGCTGGATTACAGCTATCAGCTTAGGGGTCCTCTTTCATCATGGGCCTCTCATCAGGATAATCCCAATGATAGTCTGGATGTCATACTCATTGATGTGGACGATGAAACATTTCGCCTGCTAGCTGACTATGGTTGGCCTTATCCCCGGGGTAAAATTTGGGATGCAGCGATTATGAATCTGGCGAACGCCGGTGCCAAAGTCATCGTATTTGATATTCAGTTCGATTCCCGTGATGCCCACACCGCCAATGTTTTGTCCGTTTTTAATGGCGTTCTCCCTGAAGGTTACACCGATGGCGATGTGGAAGTGGCCGAAGCAATTGAATATGCCCGAAGCAAAGGCACTGAAATTGTCATGGCTTCCACCATCAAAACAGAATTATCCAGTGTTCCGCCACAAATGCTCATGACTCCAAACGAATTCATCATGCAGGTAAATCCTGATCACGGTCTCGTTGATATAGAGGAGGACAAAGACCATTTCACTCGTCGCTATCCCGTTTTTGGGGCCATGAACCATTCTCCAGATGAATGGCGTCTATCATTGGCCATGAAGGCTGTAAAACACTTCCTTGAAATTCCAGATGAACCGGGATTGAAATATGACTACGATGTTGGTGAGTTCACATATGGACCTCTCACCATCCCCACCTACGGATCAGACCATCCAGGCTTCCTAACCAACATCTACGGTCCAGCATCTCATGCGCGTATTGGAGAGTCTGAACCCTGGCAAACCTTTCAGCGTTTCCCTCTGGTTTGGATCATAGATACAGAAGATTTTGATCTGCCTGCCGCAGATGAAGATACGGACTGGATGTCAAACTTTGATCCCACCAGTGGATTTAACAGTATGATGGCCATGATGGATCCAACATTTGAAGTAATGGATAGTCCTTTTAAGGATAAAATCTGTATCATCGGTGTGTCTGTTGAAGTTATGCATGATTATAAGTCTACTGCATTTTTCGACTATCTCGGAGCACCTACGCTCATGCCCGGATTTGAGTATCACGCCAATGCCACACAGACAATACTGGACGAGAATTTTGTGAATGTTCTAGGGAAAACAATCGAGTTTACATCTGATTCAGCCCTGACACACATCCTCCTTATAATCGTCTGTGCACTTGTCGCATATTTGGTAATTGCATTCCTCGATCCACTTTGGGGCGCTGTCCTCATAGGACTAGAAGCCACGATTCTCTTTAGCATCAGTGTGGCTATGTTTACCACTGATAATTGGTGGTTTTTTAAATGGATCAGTGGAAATTCAGAAAGTATTTTGGTACCTGCGCCTGGTGAAACCCTCTTTATACCTATTATTGCTCCACTTGTTGTAATGGCTATGACCTATTTAACCAATGTTCTCTATCGTTTCATTCTGGAACAGAGAGATAAGCACTTTCTCAAGGATACCTTCGGAACCTATATCGCTCCAGAACTAATTGATAAGATGTACGAAGAGAAACAAGAGCCCAAACTTGGAGGAGATGCTGGGATTCACACAGCCTTCTTTACAGATATTCAGAGTTTTTCAAGTTTCTCTGAAAAGTTATCAGCAGAGGAAGTGGTTGAACTCCTCAATGAATATCTCACTGAAATGACCGATATTCTCCTGGAGCATAAAGGTACTCTTGATAAGTACATTGGAGATGCTATTGTAGCCTTTTATGGTGCTCCTGTACCAGTTGAAAATCATGAATACATGGCCTGTCTCACTGCGGTGAACATGCAACTGGGTCTTGATGTTTTGCGAAAAAAATGGCAATCCGAAGGTGACAGGTGGCCCGATATTGTTCACAATATGCAGAACCGCATTGGAATCGCCACTGGTGATATGGTGACAGGGAATATGGGTTCTGCAATGCGCATGAACTATACCATGATGGGAGATATCGTAAATACAGCCGCCCGTCTTGAATCTTCAGCCAAGCAATATGGTATCTATATCCAGGTTGCTGAAGCAACATACCTGGCTGCAAAAGATGGATTTGAATGGCGTGAACTCGACTATGCCATTGTGAAGGGTAAAAACGAACCTGTTTATGTCTATGAATTGATGTCAACCAAGGGGAACCTTCCTGAAGGTTATGCAGAAATGTTGAAAGCTTATCACAAGGCACTGGAGCTATACAGATCACAAAAATTTGAGGAGGCTCTGGAAGCCTTCACATACTCAGATACCCTTGAAGACATGTTTCCAGGACGAAATACAAACCCAAGTCGTGAGTATATCCCACGCTGTAAATTCTTTATCGAAAACCCACCTGGTGAAGATTGGGATGGTTCCTGGAGACTTACTGAGAAATAATCAGTAAGATATACTCTAAATTCAGCTAAAGATTAATGTTTCCTCGATATGATCTGCTGATATTTTGGTGCCATGAATACTACTGAACAAATTCGGGGAAAAATATTATGGGCAGATGATGAGATTGACCTCCTCAGATCCCATGTCATGTTTTTAGAGGGCAAAGGTTTTCAGGTCACAACTGTGACCAATGGGGATGATGCCATCGCCTTGTGTCAGAATGACAGATTTGACATCGTCCTATTGGATGAAACCATGCCCGGCAAAGATGGGCTTGAGACCTTGTCCATCTTAAAAGCTGAATTCCCTGCGCTTCCCATCATCATGATCACTAAGAATGAAGAAGAAAAGCTCATGGAAGAGGCTATTGGGAGCAAAATATCTGATTACCTCACAAAGCCTGTCAATCCATCACAAATATTACTTGCCATCATAAAAATTCTTGAGAATCGACAAATCAAGCAGGATGCTGTATCTGGTCAGTACATGAGTGCATTCGCAGACCTTGCCTTTAACATCGAGGACAATCCTGGTCCTCAGGATTGGATCAATATACACAACCAATTGTCTGCCTGGGAGCTGGAGCTGGATGATTACCCTGATCTTGGATTTGATGAGATGCTTCTGCAGCAGCAGCACGAAGCCAACGATCGATTCACCCGCTTTGTAAAATCCAATTATGAAAACTGGGTAAATGTTTCCGCGGACAAGCGCCCCACACTTTCTCCTGATGTCTTTTCAACCTCTGTGAAACCACTTCTTGAACAAGACAAAAAAGTTCTCATGCTCATTATTGATTGTATGCGCTGGGATCAGTGGCTCACATTGGAACCTCTACTCTATAATGATTATCAGATTAAACGGGATGGCTATTTTTCGCTTTTGCCTACTACAACAGAATACAGTCGCAATGCCATATTCAGTGGTCTTTTTCCTGATGATATGCAAAGATTTCACCCGGAGTGGTGGGGTGGAACAGATGAGCATAGTCTCAATCGGCATGAAGCTGCCTTTTTGCAGGAAAATATAAAAAGATCCGGTCTGGAGCTGAAACCAGAAGCCAAATACAAAAAGATTATCACGAATCGTGAAGGCATTCAATTTGGGAAACAATTTGGATCCTGGGGTAGTCAGAAACTGGTGACGCTTGTGGTCAACCAGGTTGATCTGCTAGCTCACCGTCGCACAGATTCACCCCTCTTACGTGAACTCCTGCCAAATGAGGCCAGTTACCGCGAGATCGTGCGAGCCTGGTTCAACAACTCCTGGATTAAGGAAGTCCTTTCATCAGCAGCAAAGATGGGTTTTCATGTGATCATTACCTCTGATCATGGTAGTGTTCGAGTTCAGCAACCCACTCAAATTCTTGCTGATCGTGAAGCCTCTACCAACCTCAGATTTAAACAGGGTCGCAATTTGAAGCCCAGTACCAAAGATGCCTGGTTTCTGGACAAGCCTGGTAGACTCAGAATTCCCTCAACCATTCAAAATGATACCTTGGCCATTGCTCAGAAAATGTATTATTTCCTCTATCCTAATAATTACAGAAAATATCAAAATAAATTTGCTGATACTTATCAGCATGGTGGATTGAGTATGTGGGAAATGATAATTCCTCTAGCCCATCTGGAACCCAAATGATCCATCAGTACCATTTTAAAACCCATGGCCCTGAGGAAACAGGTCAACTCGCACAAAGTTTAGCCGCTCAACTTGAGCCTGGGGATATCCTCGCAATGAGCGGAAACCTGGCCAGCGGCAAAACTACTTTTACACAGGGTTTAACGACCTTCTTCGAAATAAAAGAATATGCCCTCAGTCCGACCTTTACCTATATCAATGAATACCACGGCGCAAATCAGGATATCATCCATATTGATGCCTATCGACTCAGTAGTGGAGAAGAATTGATTTCAATGGGCATCTGGGAATATTTTGACTCTGGCGCCATCGTCATCATTGAGTGGGCTGATATCGTCGCCGGAGCCATCCCAGAAGATTCATTTGGTTTGAGTTTTCGAGCCATCGAAGGTGAAGAAAATGGACGAGAAATTTTGATTCATTCACCAAGAGTCCTGGAGCTAAACCTGTGATTATAGCTTGTGATACTTCCTCTATTATTTGTTCTGTAGCCATTTCAGATAAGGGCGCAGTTCTATGGGAGAAAGAAGACTCAGGTGGACAGATACATATTGAAAAATTATCACCCTTTTTAAAAGAGGCTCTGGATTTTTGTAAGTCCGTAGGAAAACAACCAGAAGCGCTGGCAATAGCCATTGGACCTGGGAGTTTTAATGGCTTGCGCATTGGTCTGGCTACCATGAAAGCGCTGGCAGTAGCGCTTGATCTGCCTCTCATACCCATTCCAACCACTGATGCGATGGCTTATGGAATGATGGAGCAGTTAAACGGAACCTCTCGGGCAGTTATCTACTCCCATCGAAATTTTGTGCATTATGCTGATTATGATTATTCGACCTCCAAAACCATCGTCACACCTGAGTTTAAATACGGGGCATGGGATCAGCTCTATGACAAGCATATAGACCACTACTTTGGCAAAGTTGATCGCGGGTTTGATACCTGGTTAAATGAGGTCGAGGCTCAAGAAGTACTATCCAAATTTGTACCTGTCGATGCAAAAGCTTCATTTGTAGCCCTTTTAGCTGCATCTCGTACTGGTATGGGCATACGTGACCTGGATGAGCTCGAACCTCTTTATAATGCCGTATATGAGGCAAAAAAGTGGGTTCCCCCTCAATTCTGAGCTAACCACGAATCAAGTGGTAAATATGAATCTCTTATGCTGGGAATATATGAATTACAAATTGGTCTAACTTGCTTTGTAGGTTATTATGTCTCAGGGTTAAATACCTGTTAAATATCGAGGATTTTGAATGAGTTGGTTTCGACGCAAAGATAAAAATATTCAGACCGAAAATTCTGAAAAGAAGGATATAAAAGAAGGTCTCTGGGTGAAATGCCCCAGTTGCCGCCAGATCTTATACAAAGCGGAGTTGATGCAGAGCAACAATGTTTGCTACAAGTGTGGATATCATTTTAGAATTCCCGCTGCCAGCTATATAGATCTTTTGTTGGACACTGATGGTCGGCAACAACATTTTCAAGGTATCAAACCCCTTGACCCCTTAAAGTTTAAAGCCCAAAAAAAGTATAGTGACCAAATCACAGCTGCCCAACAAAAGACCGGTCATCAAGAAGCAGTTCAGGTCTTTGAAGGACTCATGTTCGAGAAACCAATTGTTGTTGCCGTGATGGACTTCTCCTTTATTGGTGGCAGCATGGGATCTGCTGTTGGTGAGCTACTTGCAAAATCTGCTGATATGGCCAGAGAAAAGAAAATCCCACTTATCATAGTTTCTGCATCTGGGGGAGCGCGCATGATGGAGGGAGCCTACTCCTTGATGCAAATGGCTAAGACGTCTGCCAAGCTCAGCCAATTGGCAGATGCGAAAATTCCTTATATCTCCATAATGACTGATCCCACCACTGGTGGTGTTACCGCAAGTTTTGCCATGCTGGGTGATGTAAATATTGCAGAACCGGGAGCACTCATTGGCTTTGCTGGTCAGAGAGTTATCAAGCAGACCATTGGTGCTGATTTACCAGAAGGATTTCAGCGGGCTGAATTTCTGTTGGAAAAGGGCTTCCTTGATTTGATCGTCCCCAGAGATGATCTCAAGCAGCAAGTCGCAGAAATTTTAGATATTCTTCATGCAAAAGCCTAAAATTCTACTTACCAATGATGATGGGATAAATGCTCAGGGAATCGTAACCCTGGCTGAATCGCTATCGGACTTCGCAGATATTTCCATCGTTGCACCCCTGTCAGAAATGAGTGCCATGGGGCATGCGATAACCATTTCTGATCCACTCAAAGTGACCGAAATATTCAAGGGGGATGTACATTTTGGCTGGGCAGTCGGTGGAACACCTGCAGATTGTGTGAAATTGGCCATAAATGGTGGACTGGTTGATAAACCGGATCTAGTCATATCGGGTATAAACCAGGGAGCAAATGTTGGGGTAGATATCATCTATTCAGGCACTGTCTCAGCTGCCTATGAGGGCACTATCCTGAGCATCCCATCCATGGCCATCTCATTAGACTCATTTGTACAGAAGGACTTTACTGCAGCTGGCAAAGTCGCCCAGATCATGGCAGAAAGAATTCTCAAGGAAGGCTTACCTGAAGGCACTCTCCTGAATGTGAATGTCCCCGCTGGAGAATACAGTTCTTTTAAAGGCTTCTCCGTGACCCGTCAAGGTAGCGGCACCTATAAGGAAAAAATGGACAGACGCGAGGATCCTCGAAAACGTGTCTATTACTGGTTGTCCGGGACTCGTACTTATGAAAATTCTGATCCAGATATGGATGAAAATGCAGTGCGAGCAGGCTACGTGACGCTCACACCTCTTCACTATGAACTTACCAATACAGCTTATATGCAAGCATTAGAATCCTGGGAACTGAATTTAGGCTAACAAACCATGCATGAATTAGTTTTAATCTTAGACTTTGGCTCTCAATATACTCAGCTCATAGCACGTCGTATTCGAGAAGAGCAGGTCTATTGTCGTATTGAACGATCTGATTTGAGCGCCACAGAGATACAAAGCATGGGTGCCAAGGCTTTGGTCCTATCAGGTGGTCCCAGTAGCATTTTTGAAGAGCAAGCTCCCCAGGTTGATCCAGCAATATTTGAGCTGGGCATTCCCATCCTTGGTGTTTGTTATGGATTGCAGATAATGGCTCAGCATTTCAAAGGAAATGTAATTCCAGGAGAAACCAGAGAATACGGTCCCATGGGAATCCAGTTCCCAACACAAAGCCCCCTATTTGAAGGCGTGAGTGAAGGATCACAGGTTTGGATGAGTCATGGTGACCATGTAGAAAATATTCCTGAACATTTTAATATTATTGCCCGCTCCAGTGGTGATCTGATTGCTGGCATATCTCATCAATCAAAACCTTTTTATGGAGTTCAGTTTCATCCTGAAGTGAATCACACGGTCCAGGGACAAACCATCATCAGTAATTTCTTGTTTAAAATTGCTGATTTCAATCGCGATTGGACCTCGTCCAGCTTTGTAGAAGACGCCATTAAGGAAATTCAAGCCACTGTGGGCGATGGGAAAGTATTGTTGGGCTTGAGTGGGGGAGTGGATTCTTCTGTATTGGCATTTCTCATGCATGAAGCCATCGGTGACAATTGTGTGCCCGTCTTTATCAATAATGGCCTTTTGCGAGAACATGAAACCGAAGAAGTAAAATCTCTTTTTGAGGCCTCCCATGTAAAAATTTATCAGCATGATTATACAGAAGCATTCCTCTCTGAACTCAAAGGAGTTACTGAACCGGAAAAAAAGAGAAAAATTATTGGGCGGGTTTTTATTGAGGCCTTCGAAGAAGTGGCTCGTGAGATCGAAGGAATTGATTATTTAGCTCAGGGTACACTTTATCCTGATATTATTGAGAGTGGAGCCATTACTGGTCATGCTGTAACCATAAAAAGCCATCATAATGTCGGAGGTCTTCCTGAGAAGATGTCTTTAAAGGTTATTGAACCATTTAAGGAATTGTTTAAAGATGAAGTCCGAGCAGTGGGCCGGGTATTAAATGTGCCTGCAAAGATTATTGGTCGTCATCCATTTCCAGGACCGGGTCTGGCAGTACGCTGTTTAGGTGCGGTGAGTGAAGATCGCCTAAGCATACTGAGAGCAGCTGATCAAATTTTTATAGATACGCTGTATGAAACTGGGTGGTACGACAAGATATGGCAGGCTTTCACAGTCTTGCTTCCCATTCAAACTGTGGGTGTAATGGGAGACAAACGGACTTACGAAAATGTCCTGGCCATCAGAGCGGTGCACAGTTTGGATGGAATGACGGCAGACTGGGTCCGAATTCCGTATGAGATCATCGCAGATGTCTCTAGCAAAATAGTGAATTCAGTGAGTGGCGTAAACCGGGTTGTTTATGATGTGACCTCAAAGCCACCTGGAACTATTGAGTGGGAGTAGCATTAAATTCCTGTCTCCATTTTTTTGCAGAAAACGATTGTAGGTAAATTATGTGTGGAATAGTTGGATATATCGGTAAGAATAATGGGATCCCTGTCGTAATTCAGGGTCTCCAAAGATTGGAATACAGGGGCTATGACTCCTGTGGCATTGCTATGATGGGTAGTGAAAATATTCATCTTGAAAAGGTGACTGGAAAGGTGGACGAACTAAGTGGTCTTTTGGCTCGTCAGAAAAACTCTAGTCCAGTGGCTATTGGGCATACTCGTTGGGCAACTCATGGTCCGCCTACGATGTCAAATGCTCATCCTCATATCAGTCAAGATGGCAAAGTCGCCTTGGTCCATAACGGAATCATTGAAAATTATAAACTACTCAAAGATGGTCTTGAAGACTCAGGCTATGTGTTTAGCAGTGAGACAGATACAGAAGTAATCGCCGCATTGGTGAGTCAGGCTTATCATGGAAACCTGGAACATGCGGTGAGAGAGGCACTCTCACATGTTGTAGGTGCTTATGGACTGGCCATTATTCATGCTGATGAACCTGAGAAAATTGTATGTACCCGCAAAGGCGCACCCCTCATTATGGCAGTGGGTGAAGATGAATTCTTTGTGGCATCAGATGTGGCCGCCATTCTCCATTATTCCAAGGATGTCATTTATTTGGATAATGAAGAAATAGGCATACTTACCCCAGATGGCGTGAAAACATATTCTGGTGCAGATGAGCCCATTGATAAAAAAATACACAAAATTACTTTCAACCTGGAAGAAATTGAGAAGGGTGGCTATGACCACTTTATGCTCAAAGAGATTTTTAGCCAACCTCAGACAATTTATGATGCCATGCGGGGTCGTTTGCAGCCGGAGACCGGTAACGCCCATCTAGGTGGTATAGATCATATGATTGGCTCAATACTCCATGCGGATCAACGGTATTTTACCGCGTGTGGAACCTCATGGCATGCCGGTCTCATTGGTGAGATGATGTTTGAACAATTTGCCCGCCTTCCATGTGAGGTGGAATATGCCAGTGAGTTTCGCTATCGAGAACCCCTGGTTGATGCAAAATCAATCGTATTTGCTATCAGTCAATCTGGAGAAACAGCTGATACTTTAGCCGCTATTCAAGAAGCCAAAAATCGAGAGGCTACCGTATTAGGCATCTGTAATGTGGTTGGCAGTTCAATTTCCCGTGAAACAGAAGCTGGTGTGTTTATACACGCAGGTCCTGAAATAGGTGTAGCATCTACCAAAGCCTTCACATCCCAGGTGACAGTGTTGTCCCTGCTTACCTTAAAACTTGCCCGGTTAATGGGAATGAGTGAAGCTGACGGTCTTGAGATCAGTCAGGCTATGCAAAAATTACCTGAAAACGTCGAATGGGTATTGAAACAGGCTGACCAAATTGCTGAAATAGCCAAATTATACTCTGATGCTTCGAACTTTCTTTATCTGGGTCGCGGTGTCAATTTCCCTGTGGCTCTTGAAGGGGCGCTTAAGCTCAAAGAAATTTCATATATCCATGCAGAAGGGTATCCAGCCGCTGAGATGAAGCATGGTCCCATTGCCCTGATTGACAAATCCATGCCTATTGTGGCCATTGCTCCTCAGGATAAAACCTATGATAAAATTATTAGTAATATCGAAGAAGTGAAAGCCAGACATGGTCGTGTGATTGCCTTAGCCACAGAAGGGGATACCAGAATAAAAGATATTGCAGATCACGTCCTTTATGTTCCACCTGCCTTGTCATTCACAGCTCCCATCTTGAATGTGATACCTTTACAGCTTCTCTCCTATTATGTGGCTGTTGAGCGTGGATGCGATGTGGATCAACCGAGAAACTTAGCCAAGAGCGTAACGGTGGAATAATTCATGCGGAAACTACTTTTACTATTAATGGTACCACTCTTTATTATTGGAGCACGCCCGGATTTTAAACAGGGTGTTTCACTTTACAATCAGGGTGCCTATTGGGAAGCGCTGCGAGTTTTTGCAGAACTTGCTGATGAGGAGGTTTCACTCAACCCCCAGCGTTCAGCCTCGTCCTATATGAGAATCCGATGCTACAATAAACTGGGTTTTAGTCAACGCGCGCTCATGCTTGCCAGAGATTTTCCACAATCCTATCCAGGTAGTACTTACCTAGATGACCTTGAATATCTCATTGGAGAAATTCACCTTGATCAGGGTGATATCCGTGAAGCAGCCTGGTATTTTGCTTCTTCTGCAATCACTACAAAAGATAAAAAAATTAGAAAAGCAGCTCGAGATTTAGCAGAATCACTAATTGGGACTGCCTGTGATCCAGATGATTTAAATGCCCTGGCAGGTAGATCAATTGATCGGACTGGTCAATATGTCGCACTCCTGGTAGCTCAACGGTTTTTAAAGGATGGCAATAGGGGAGCATCTATTAGTATCCTCTTCAATATGCGTCCCTACATCACAGACGATGATCTGCGAAAGAAGGCCATATCCCTCTACTCTGGATTTGGGTCAAGTCAGACTGATACGCTGCATATCGCTGTAGTTCTGCCACTTACAGGACCCCTGGGTGATATCGGTAGCAATATGCTGGATGGAATAAAATTTTCAGCGATGAATTTCATGGACAGTACGGATCAAGGAGTTGAACTGCATATCTATGATAATGAGAGCAAATTATCTGAAACTATTAGCATTGCCAGACAAGTAAGAGATGATCCTAGGGTTGTCGCCCAGATCGGCCCATTAACAAATGAAAATGTCAAGGGCACTGCTGCAGTTCTGGAGGGGCATTCCATACCCATCATTGTCCCAACTGCCACTGAAAATCAGCTGACGAACTTATCAAAGGGTATTTTTCAATTCCGCTCCACCAGAGAACGCAAAGCCATTGCTATGGCGGAATATGCAGTGCAGACCTTGGGTTTGGAAACTTTCGCCATTATCGCACCCTCAACTGAATATGGCCAGCAATTCGCAGACAATTTTGCCATGCGCGTTGATGAATTGGGCGGTATCATCCAGTATCAGGGTTGGTATGTTGGTGAACCAACTGATCTCAGCAGAGTTCATTTTCGACGAATTAGAGAACAGGGACTCGAAGAACTCTATACAAAATTTCAAGCTGACTCGTTGCGACTGGACTCCTTACTCATTGGAATGATTACAGAGGGGGATTCTGTGAATGCATATGAGGAGATCCTTAATCCTATTTTCAAGAAATCCAGACCCTCACGGGGAGATTCGTTGGGTGTAGAATTGTCACACATCGACGGAATTTTCTTCCCTATCCATGAAGGCAATATGCCATACATCCTGTTTCAGCTGGCTAGCAATAATCTGAAGACCCACATTCTCGGTGATGAAAACTGGCTGGATAAAGATATTTTGAAAAAATATCCCAGCTACATCGATGAATTGACCATTGTTGCTGGAGATAGACTGGGATTTCAATCCATCAGTCCTTCTTTCTCCAACGAATATGTTCGCATATTTAAACATCGTCCCGACCAGTATGATTTCATGGGCTACGATGTGATGGGGATGTTACTTGAATCAGCCCAATATGCCGGCGGCTCGGGTAATAAGCTTTGGGAAGCCATGATAAACTCTCCCAATTATGAAGGCTTGATTCATCAGGTCCAATGGGGTGGTGCTACCCGACGGGAAAATGACCTGGTCTTTCTAATGGATTACGTTGAGAACTCATTTGAACTAACAGGATACTATGATAATTCCGGATTTTTCTCCATGGATAGTCTCGGTACAGATAGTCTTGATACGGAGTCAACATCGGAGATCGAATAGGGGTTATCAAACCTCAAAAACTATCGCACCCCCCACACATCTCTCTGGGATTCTCAAATCGGCTTGGCGGACAAAGTCCAAATCCCTACCAGGGGTTGAATATGTCTGTTTCCCGTGGTGATAGTAAAAATAATGTTACTGCAAACCGTGGAATATTCTTGAAAGAGTTTGGGATCGCTGAAGATCAGCTTGCCGAACCTTTACAGGTGAGTAAGGATGGAATCGAAATCGTTGATGCGCCTGAAGAATATGCCAATTGCGATGCGCTGATAACATCTCAGCCAGGTGTATTCCTGCGAGTCCTCACAGCCGATTGTTCACCTATCCTCATATGGTCAGACTCCACAGTAGCAGCCGTCCACTCCGGATGGCAAGGTTCAGAGCTAGATATTCTCGGACAAACTCTGAAGAAAATACATAGTGAAATGGGTGTTGAGTTGGAGTCCTTGTATGTGGCCATAGGACCTGGTTTATCTCAGGAGCATTTTGAAGTGGGACCAGAATTTAGTGATAAATTCCCTTTAAAATATTTATCGCCAATACTAAATACTGACAGGTATTTATTTGACAACAATGCTTATTTGAGAGATACCGCAATACTATTGGGTGTTCCAGACAATCAGATTGAAACTTTGCCTTTTTGCAGTTATAGAGATGATAGCTTATTTTATTCCCATCGTCGCGATGGCGGAACTACGGGAAGAATGATGTCAGTCATAGGAATAAACAAATGAGTCCCCTGAGTGCAGCAATCCTGGCCATTGTCCAAGGTCTTACTGAATTTCTACCAGTTTCCAGTTCCGGTCATCTGGTATTAGGTGAAGCCCTATTGGGGTCTCACTCTTTTGGAAACAGCATCGCTTTCGAGTTGGTCGTTCATCTCGGAACCTTCCTGGCTGTTCTTGTGATTTTTTGGAAAGATATTCTCAATTTAGGCCAAGTTTTTTTTACCCGTCTCGCAAAACCAGGAACTTGGTCATCAGAGTACCAGCATAATAATGAATTTCGAATAAGTATCTTGATGCTAGTCGCCATGTTGCCAGCAGGCTTTATTGGACTCTTGCTTCGAGATCAGATAAGCGAACTTTTCTCTCAGCCATTTATGGTAAGCATTGCCCTTATATTTACAGGATCGATGCTGCTATCAACCATGTATTTCAAAAAATCTGATAAACCAATCGACTTGAAAAAAGCTTTGCTCATCGGTTTTGCCCAGGCTCTAGCTCTGGTGCCAGGTATATCTCGATCAGGATCTACTATTTCAATGGCACTTGGCTTGGGGGTAAAGCAGGAAGAGGCTGCACGATTCAGTTTTATTATGGTACTGCCGCTCATTGTCGCTGCCACTGTTCTAGAGTTCCTTGATCTCTTAGAGGTGGGTATTTCTTCAGACCAAGTTTCAATCCTTTTGATTGGATTGATCATTTCATTTGTGGTGGGGATATTTAGCCTTAAGTGGCTACTTCAATTATTGAAGCGCGGAAAATTTCATTATTTTGCGTGGTATTGTTTCACCATAGCCCTTATTGGATTGTTTTACTTCTAAGCATGGCCCCAAAACTAACTTATAGTCAGATTATTTCTGAACTTCAGGCAGGGAAAGTCGCTGGTCTGTATTTCGCCATGGGTTCAGACTACTACCTCTACAGAAAATTTCTCAACGAATTTCAATCGACCTTTAAGCAACGATTTGGTGAAAATGCCAGCCTGGTTCAACGCTGGGGTGCAGATCTCAAGCTTGCAACGGATGTAAGCAATTTGCTTGGTGGGGGAGGCCTCTTTTCATCTGCAAGCCTTATCATGCTCCATGAAATTCAGGACGCCGGGACTGCAGTAAAAACCAAACTCTCTGAAATGCTGGGAAAATTACCTGAGGATACTGTGGTACTGGCTCATTACTCAGTCAGCGATTTTAGAAAAGCAAAGTGGCTAGATGCCATGCAGAATATCGCTAAAGTAGTTTCTATAACTAGCCCGGAAGCTTCTCAATTACCTGCCTTGGTTGGGAAGATGGCAGCTCAACGAAATCTCAAGATAGATGAAGCCGGGATATATCGGTTAATCGAGTTAAGTAGTGGTGAATTAGCTATCATCGATAATGAGCTTGAAAAAATTACACTTTTCCTGGAAGATGTAACTGAGCCGATTGGTCGTGAAGTCGTAGATCAGGTGGCCGGGGCTATTGAAAACGCTCAGGCTTCACAATTTATTGATGCAATTTTCCATAGGGATCGCAGAGTCGCTATTCAGACTTTGGTTGAAATTGATCATCAGGGGAAGGAAGGCCTGCCCTATTTGGTTTCCTTACTATACAATTGTCTGATCCAGCTCATGGCTCTTAGAGAATCACCTGAGGCCAGGAAAACGATTAGTCAGGGGGCAACATCCTGGTATTTTCTAAGCAAATTGGGTTCTGTGTCAAAAAATTATACTCTAGAAGAATTGCAGGAAGCAACACGTGAGCTGGCAAATCTGGACTTGAAGTTTAGATTGGGTTCCATGGATACACTAAACACTTTTACTGAATGGGTATCAAAGGTTGTTTAAAGAATGAGTGAAAAGCCCTTAAAAACTGACGAGCAACTTATTGCAGACTTCCAGAATGGGAATGAGAATGCATTTGTTGAATTGGTTGATCGTTATAAGGATCGACTGGTGAACTTCGTCTACCGATTTCTCCACGACATGACCGATGCAGAAGACATGGTCCAGGAAACTTTTTTAAAAGTTTATAAGAATAAACACGCCTATCGTGAAATTGCAAAATTTTCAACCTGGATCTACACTATTGCTGGAAATCTCGCACGCTCAGAACTGAGAAAACGTAAACGTCGTAAAACATATACTATGTCTGCCCTTTCTTTTGATGACAATGAATTTACTCCAGTTGATCCTGGAAAAGACACAGAAGGTATTGTTTTTAATAGTTATGCTGGGGAAGAAATAATGAAGGCGATTTATGCCCTTGCTGAACCTTTTAAAACCATAATTATTTTGCGAGATATTCAGGAACTTTCTTACGAAGACATTAGTACAATACTCGACATCCCAATGGGCACTGTCAAGTCACGTGTCAATAGAGCACGTTTGAAATTGCAGGAAACATTGAGTTATTTAAAGGAGTGATCCTATAGCCATAAACGCTATTGTTAGAGCACCACACATCGAGGAAGATTAGGCATGCAAAACACAGATTGCACATTTATTTGCGAACAGTTCACTGAATATCAGGAAAATTCGCTATCATCTGAAATCCGAGCCCAGGTCGACACACATCTAGCCTCATGTTCAGCCTGCCGAGAGATTTTTCAAAAATTAACCGGTGTTGTTGAAACTCTGCATAAACTTCCTTCCCTTCAAGCTTCCACCGATTTTACCTCAACATTATTATCACGAATTGAAACGCTGAACCAGGAGACAGTTTGGCAAAAAATTTACTCCTCTTCATATTCAAGAGTAGCAGGGTATGCTATTGCCGCTGGTCTTATTGTTGCCATTGGTATTAATATCTTGATTGATCCCATTTCTCCCATAAAACCTGGGGTCCAATCAAATTATGCAGGGGAAAAGATCAACCCAGATCCGCGTACTGAATCGCTTGCAGAGGTTTCAGATAGCTCTGCCAACCAACCTGCAGACTCATTAACGCTTCAGAATTCGCCGATTAATTCCCAGAACCAATCAATGCAATTGGTCAGCGGAAAGAAATAAGCTTTAGCTCCACAATTTCCCTCTAGATAAAATCTCAATTTATCCTTGTTAAGAGAGGAGTATCAATTGATTTTGGTACTCTTAACTTTTAACTTTAAGTCTATGGCGTAAATCGTCTGAAATGACGTATTCTTAAGAATTTCTGAAATAGATATCTTCTCGAGGAAAAATTCGATGAAGTCCACCAGGGAAAGGTTCGATCATGGCGCTCACTGATATTGATCTAGCGAATATGGATACGCAGCCCTTCTTTAATTCCCAGATCCGCCACCTACTCAATATTCTTTATATTGTTTATCCCGATGTAAATGTCTATTTCTACATAAAGAACAACAGTGAGGGATTTGATCTTCAAGAGATGCCAACAAACAAAGCACACCTTTTTGAATCAATACCTTCCGATGTCCCGGCTATTCTTGAGATGGCATCTGCAAAAGAGATAAAAAGTAAGTATATAAGTAACCAGGAAAATGCCGCCATATTCTCCACGGAACCTGCTGATTGGGCAGATTACTCTGTGCTATCTCCCTTGGGTGAGTCAGGAGGCATCGAAGGATTTTTACTTTCCATTTTTCCAAAAGAATTAGATCGTGATTCAATTAATCTGGAGGTCTTCGATGAAGTGGCCAATAGTATTGCTGTGAACTCGGTTACTTCCAATTTGCTAGAGAGTTACAAAGACAGATCCGATCACCTCTCCGTCATGCTTGAAGTGAACACCCACTTAAATGTTGCTGCGACAAAAACTGATTTTCTTTATGAAATAAGCCGCTTCGGAAAATATTTCATTCAATTTGATCGAGCTGTACTTGTCCTCCATCCAGAAGACACACCTGAATATTTCATGATTGATTCAATTGAAGGAGATGAGACTGGCTTACAACAAGGTATGAGTTATCCCGTATACAATTCCCTGGTGAGTAAATCAATCCTTACCGGTCATCATTTCAGTTATAAGAAAAGCAATAAGTCTGATCCTGAAGGAATATATCGAACCGGGGATTTTCAGGAATATCCATATAGTCAGGTCATTGGTTTTCCACTGGCAAAAGTCAAAAATGGCCCCGGTGTGCTTGTACTGGAATCTTCTCGAGAATACCCCATAAAACAAAGCGAATTGGCTATTTTTGAGATGATAAGCCAGAGCTTGGGGGCAGCACTCACTCGCTTCAGCCTCTATGAGCGCCTCAACAACTATGCGACAATAGATACACTCACTCATCTCTACAATATTCGAGCTTTAAAACAGCGCTTCGAAGAAGAATTAGCCCGAGCAGGTCGTTATCAGAATTCTCTGGTGGTTCTATTCCTTGATCTTGACAAATTCAAATTAGTCAATGATACTTATGGACATCTCGTAGGTGATTTTGTCCTCAAGGAAATTTCACAAATCATTCGAGAAACAATTCGTACAAGTGATATTCCTGGCCGATACGGGGGAGAAGAGTTTGTGGTCATTATGGTGAACGCAGATGCGGAAGCCTGCATGGCAAGTGCAAAAAGAATTTGTACGGCCGTCCGTGAACACCAATTCGAAATGAATGAGACAAATATTGAAAATAGAATCAGCATTGGTCTTTCAGAATTTCCGCGAGACGGTGAGAGCATGCAGGATTTAATCCAATCCGCAGATGCTGCTATGTACACTGCCAAGCGTCGCGGTGGGGATCAAGTTGTTAAATACGAGAAAGGGATGGTGCCCAAATCACGCGCCTGAATCATGTGAAGTCGCTTTTTATCGTAGCCGCTGTTCTCCTGAGTTTTGGAAAACCAGTATTGGCTCAAAATATCAAACTGCCTTCAATCATTTTATCCAATGTACCGTTTGAAATGGAGTGGGAGGGCTTTTCTCATGCCAGTCCAGAGAATCCTGCTATTGTCAAGGGATTTGCAGGGGGCTCCTTTAAGATCACCAGCCCCATTGGTAGTGCAGACGTAAAAATCCAGGGTAATATTGTTCTTGAACATCCACTTGATGAAGGTGCTATTGAATCACGCGAGGTGTCCTCCATTCCAGGTTGGCTGAGTCTATTACCCCCATTATTGGCTATTGTATTGGCCTTGCTCACCAAAGAAATGCTGATCTCTCTTTTCGCTGGTATCTGGGCAGGTGTAACGATTATGCTGAGCTACAATCCCATCAATGGTTTTCTAAGATCCCTCGATGGCTATATAGTTGATAATCTCGCCGACTCAGGTCATGCAACTATCTTGCTTTTTACTTTCGGTTTTGGTGGACTAATCGGAATCGTCCAACGAAATGGGGGATTGGCAGGAATTGTAGCCATTGCAGCAAAATTTGCCAAGACGCGAGTCCGAGGGCAGGTAGCTACAGCATCCATGGGTCTGTTTATCTTTTTTGATGATTATGCCAACAGTCTTCTCGTTGGTAATACCATGCGACCCTTTACAGACAAGCTGCGTATCAGTCGTGAAAAACTAAGCTATATTGTTGATTCAACTGCAGCACCTGTGGCAAGCATCGGGATAATTAGCACCTGGATCGTTTTCGCCATGTCTCTTTTGGATGGTCAGTTGCAAATCCTAGGTATTCACACCAACGCCTACCTCATTTTCCTATTGGCAATTCCCTTTAGCTATTATGCAGTTCTCGCCATCATATTCGTTTATATGAATGCCATCATGAAGCGGGAGTTTGGCCCCATGTACGAGGCCGAAAAGCGTGCCATCACAACTGGTGCCATTTTACGTCCTGGAGCTAAACCCCTATCAGATGACTCACTGTTGCGTAATGCCATGCCTGAAGGAATTCCGCATCGGTGGTATAATGCAGTAATACCCGTCGCTATTGTCATTTTTGGGACCATGGTGGGGATGGTGATCACGGGTATGCCTGATGTCTTCCCTGAGAACATAAGTTTTTTAAAAAAGATCCTTATCATCATGGACAACACCAATTCCAGTCAAGCATTGTTGTGGGGGAGTTATATAGCCACATTCACAGCCATCGTTATGGCACTGGGACAGAAACTACTCACCCTGAGGGTAGCACTGGAAAGCTGGTTTGAAGGCGCAAGAACCATGTTTCTTGCTGTTATTATCCTCATATTGGCCTGGAGCCTGGGTAGTGTCTGTACCGACATTCATACCGCTGATTTTATCGTCCACCACACCCGGGACTGGATCTCACCAGGACTTCTGCCAGCGCTGACCTTCATCATGGCTGCTCTAATTAGTTTTGCCACCGGCACATCTTATGGGACTATGTCTATACTCATTCCTCTCATCGTACCTTTATCTGTACAACTGACTGGAGATGTCCATAACGTCATGTTCTGGGCAACTTTCTCCGCCATAATTAGTGGGGCAACCTTTGGGGACCACTGTTCACCGATTTCAGATACTACTATATTATCTTCACTGGCTAGTGGTGCAGACAACGTAGACCACGTTCAGACTCAACTGCCCTATGCTCTCGTCGTAGGCAGCGTATCCATTTTGTTTGGTTTTCTTCCCATTGGCTTGATCCCAGGAGCAGGTTATTTGACTGGGGTGATGTTTTATGCAATAAGTATAACCGTCCTGTTTCTCATACTGAAATTTTACGGTAAAACTCTTCCTGCAGAACCATCTGAACTTTCAGGAGTTGAAAGCCCTTAGAATTATGTGGAAACGGACCGTGGGCAGTATAGCAGCCATAATTATCTTTACATTGATTTCAGCCCTTCATGGTGCTGATTCATTAAAGACCTATGATACTCGAGCCATTGATGCCTTCATGGATGGAATGGATCTTGAAGCTGCGGGTGACTTCGAGCAGGCCATACTGGCCTATAAGAGAGCCATTAGCTACGATCCCCAGGCTGTAGATATCCATTTCTCCCTGGCCAAGTTATATCTCCAGTCCCAACAGAAGGATTTGGCCCAGGCTTCCCTTTTAAATGTGATAAAATATGACTCCAGACACGTTGACGCCCTGGAATTGTTGGGAGAAATGTCCCAATCCGACCAGGAGCATGTACTGGCGCTTGGCTATTTTGAGCGTGTTCTCGATATTGACTATAACAATGACTATGCGATTCTTCAATCCGCTCAAATTCATCATGCACTCGGTGACACCATCCGCGAAGCTGAATTTCTTTTCCGCCTCTGGGAATTGGATACTGATCGCCTGGCCGCCTTGCAACGAGCTGAATCCATTTATCTTGGAGCCAATGACTATGTTAGAATCACTGAGCTATATAGCAAACTGATCAAACGCATGCCTACAAAAACAGACTTAGTCGGTCGGCAGATCAGACTTTTCCTCGGTATGAATCGATTTTTTGATGCTGAAGCCCTTATGGATTCGCTGATTGGTGTAGCTCCTTATTCAATGGATCTGCAGAGTATGAAAACAGACCTGGTTAAGGTGATGCACGGTGAAATGGCAGCCGTTGATTACCTCTCCGATGTAGTCAGAGAATATCCAGATGCCTGGGAATTGAAATTAAAACTGAGCCAACTATTAATCGATGCAGGGGAGTCTACAACTGCCCGCTCACTTCTCATTGAAATTCTGGAAATAAAACCTGAATTAGCCAATGCAGTATCCATGTTGGTGTGGACATATCTTGACGTAGACGACGTCCTCCAGGCACATGATGTTTTAGAAAATTACCTCCCAGCTTTTCCTGAAGATTTCTTCTTACACCGTCTCATGGGAAGTATCCTGCATGACATTGCAGTAGGATATGCTGATTCACTGCATTATCAGGCCGCACTGGACGCACAGAGAGCGGCGCTAAAACTAAGACCTACCGATCAGCAAACCCTCCATTTGATAGCCAATACACTTGAGCTTTTCGGTCGACGAGAAGAGGTCCTTGAGACCTATCTTCAGCTCATCGAAATCAATGGTGAAGATGATCTTGCTCTAAATAATTATGCATATTTGATATCAGAAGGGGATGTCAGTGAGGACACGCTACGACATGCTGCTGAATTTGTTGAGCGGGCGCTGGTTATTCAGCCCGATAATGCCCCTTATCTTGACACTGCAGGTTGGATATATTTTAAACTGGGTCACGTTCAGCTCGCCCGCGAATTCATTGATAGATCCTTGAACATCAACCCGGACAATGCCGAGGTTTTAATGCACATGGGAGACGTTTTAGAGTATCTTGGAAAGTCGAATGAGGCCTATATCTACTACATGCGCGCAGATAAGCTGAGATGAATGAGACCCGGGAACTAAAGCATACATTTTTTGTTTTAAAAACTGAAGAAATGAACACCAAAAGGAAATCAATGTGAGTTTAATCAGTCTGGTTATTCCAGTTTACAATGAAGAAGAGTCACTTGTTGAACTGTATAGCCAAATCAGGGAAGCGCTGGAACCATCAACTCATGAATTTGAGGTGTTGTTTATCGATGATGGTAGTCAGGATAAATCGCTTCAAATCATGCATGAACTAGCGAGCGAAGACCCCAGGGTTAAAACGATTGGGTTTCAGAGAAATCATGGCAAAGCAACGGCTTTAAATACAGGATTTCAAAAATGTGAAGGTGATTATATCATCACCATGGATGCTGATCTTCAAGATGACCCCAAGGAAGTGCTGGAACTCATAGAAATCCTTGATTCAGGCTGGGATATGGTTTCCGGATGGAAAAAAGTCAGACATGATCCAATTGGGAAGAGGTGGCCTTCCAAACTGTACAATTTTACAGTCTCAACCCTCTCAGGCATCCCCATTCATGATTTTAATTGCGGTTTAAAAGCCTATACACGCAAAGTCGTGAAAAATATTGAGCTCTATGGAGAGATGCACCGCTACATTCCTGTACTGGCCAAACAAAAGGGCTTCAGTTGCACCGAGAAAGTGGTTTCCCACAGGGCCAGGAAATACGGTGAATCCAAATATGGAATTAAACGTCTATTTACTGGGTATCTCGATTTATTTACTGTCATGTTCCTCGGTACCTACATGCGGAAGCCCATGCATTTCTTTGGATTAGCAGGAATGATATTGCTCGTAGCGGGAGTGGGAATTCTCACCTTCTTAAGTATCCAATGGTTTCGTCAGTATTTATTTGGAACAGGGCAATGGATAGCCGGTCGTCCAATTTTTTACATCGGGATGCTGCTTTCAATCATTGGGGGCCAGTTTATTTCAATGGGTCTTCTGGGTGAACTCATAACCAGCTCACTCCATAAGGAGAAGCCTGTCATCCGTGGCGATGACTGATCTTAAAATTCTGTGCGTCTCTCTCTAATTAGCGTTGGTCCACCCTATCGCGGGGGCATTTCTGACCTAAGTGCACTTATCTATGAAGAATTGAGCAAGGATCACCAGGTTCAGTTCATCAATTTCAAGCGTCAATATCCTTCAATTCTGTTTCCGGGAAAAACAGAATACAAAATTGGGGAACGCGCTTCAGATTTTCCTTCAAAACGAATCATAGATTCCATCAATCCTCTCACCTGGATTCAGGCAGTCCGGCAGATCAGGGACTTTGATTCTGAATGGGCAATCTTCCGCTACTGGAATCCATTTTTTGCCCCCCTCATTGGCTATATCTCAAAAAAGTTGCGCAAAAAATCCATAAAAGTAGCCATCCTTATCGACAACCTGGTTCCACACGAGAAATCCTTTCTTGACTCATGGATGGCACGCAGGATTCTGTCTAGAGCCGACCATGTTGTTACCATGTCCAAATCTGTTTCAAAGGATGTACAGACTCATCGACCTGGGATGCACACATCGACCTTATTTCATCCACTCTATGAAATATATCAGTCCAGCCATAGCAAAGCTGAAGCAAGAGTAAAGCTACATTTGCCTGATCATCCTATCGTCCTCTATTTTGGACTCATCCGTCCCTATAAGGGGCTGGATATAATGATTAAGGCTCTGGGGACGATTAAACACGAATTTGATGATTACACTGCCCTCATTCTGGGTGAAGCTTATGAGGATTCACAAAAATATGTGGATCTTATTAAATCAGAGGGGATATCCTCCTACACCATATTTCGGAATGAGTTTATTGCCGATAGTGAGCTGCCGCTTTATTTCTCAGCTGCTGATGTACTGGTTTTGCCATATCGAACCGCAACCCAAAGTGGAATCGTTGGCATCGCACTACAAATGGATCGTCCCGTTATCGCCACCCAGGTAGGTGGTTTGGGAGAATACATCCAGGAGGGCGAGACTGGCTATCTGGTAGAACCTGAGAACCCAGAAGCTATGGGACAAGCCATACTCAGCTTTTTCCTTCAAGGTGATCAGGATAGGATGACTGAAAATATAAAAGCCACAAAATCTCAGTATTCAACTCAAAGTTTTTGTTCTCATCTCATACAGGATCTGCAAAATGGCTGATCCAAAGATCTGTGTACTTGTCCTGAATTGGAATGGGGCGGATGATACCATAGACTGTATTCATTCACTTAAAAAAGTGACCTATAACCATGCCGAGATTGTGGTAATAGACAACGGATCCACCGACGATTCAGTCCAGCGCATTAAGAAGCAATATGGTGATGTTATAATTATTGAGATTGAGTCAAATTTGTTCTTTGGTGGCGGAAATAATGTCGGCCTGGATTGGGCTCAAAAGCATGACTTTGACTATGTAGTCTTTTTGAATAATGATACCACAGTAGAGCCCGATTTTCTTGAGCCATTGCTAGCAGGATTTGAACATCCCCAGAATGTGGGCATGGTAGCACCACTGATGTGCTATTCAGCGTCACCAGATCTTGTTTGGTATGGTGGTGGTAAAGTCAACTTATGGACTGGAGTAGTTGAGCATCTGCACATCAGAAAAAATGTGACCCTACTCGAGACAAAACCTATGATTACAGATTATATCACAGGTTGTTGTCTCATGATGCCAGTCAAACTGGCTGTTGAGCTTGGTGGATTCGATCTCTCTTTTAAGATGTACGGTGAAGATGTGGATCTTTCACTTCGTACCAGAGCCGCAGGTTATGACCTATTGTTTGTACCAGAGAGCAAAATTTATCATAAGGTCTCAGCATCGGTGGGTGGCGAATTTGCCTTCTCTAAATTAAAGAGAAAACTTGATGGTCTGTTAAGAATTCTTGCAGCGCATGCAAAATGGTACCAATGGCCTACGATTCTCGTCGCTCAAGTAATTATCAGCTTCAAGTACGCATTCGTTTATCTAAAGAATAGAACAAGCAGTAGAAGTAGCACCTGTGCCTGAAGTTGATTCTTCCATGAAGCGATTGATATGGTTCTCTGAAATCAAATGGGATTATCTAGTCACCAGGAAACAGCAGATCTTAAACCGTTTTCCATCGGATATAAAAATTCTATTTATAGAACCTTATGTTCTTGGGAAGCAACAGAACTGGCTCCCCAAACGCCATGGAAATATTACCGTTTTAACCATTCCTTTTTTAAAAACCATTCCACAACCGCTCCTTGCCAATCTTATTAATCTCAGATTCATGCGATGGGTATTTGCCATAATGGGGACGCTCTATTTTAAACTCTTTTCAGGCCTGTTAGGCTTTTCTGGGCGAAACCGAGTCATTGGTCTTAGTTCTGCTTTCTGGGGAAAGATTGCAGCGAGGCAGACGGCAAAATTGCATTTCTATGATGCCAATGATGCCCACCTAGATTTTCCAGGCACTCCTGTCTGGTTAGAGGAATATCTTCGAGGCTATCTGACTGTCGCCAGTCTCTGCTTTTCAGTGAGTCCGGAGATAAGTAGTAGCATCAAGAGTTTGGGCGCCCGCAATATTCAATTGCTGGGGAATGGGGTGGACTATGATCATTTTTCCACACCACAATCAAAACCCGCCCAACTAAATAATTTAGCGAAACCAATTCTGGGGTATGCCGGCGCTATGGATTGGCTGGACCCAGCCCTTATCCGTGAGGTTTGTCTGGCAAATTCTGACCATGATATTGTCCTTATTGGTCCGGAAATTCGACCTGGATGGTTTGAAAATCAGCTAGTATTTAAGGACCTGGATAACTTGTCCTATCTGGGAAAGGTCAATTATCAGGATTTACCTGCATTTGTACAGACATTCAAAATTGCACTGATACCATTTGTGGTTGACGAATTGACCAAACCTCTTAATCCAAACAAGTTATATGAGTATAGTGCTGCAGGGAAAGCAGTGGTTTCAATGAACTATTCCTCCACCATCCACAAACTCCGAGATGTGATATTTGTAGGATCCACCCATCAAGAATTTGTAGATCAAATTGCACGGGCAGGGGATGAGTTTAACCCAGAATTATCCCGCAAGTTGGCAATGGACAATAGTTGGAGTAAAATTTCGTCCGCTATGCTGGGCCAAATTCGGGAAACGATGGGCACTGCCTGATGCTAAAACCATTTCTAAAGCGAATTTTTACAAAAGATACTTTTGCATCCAATGTGGCAACGCTAGGTACCGGATCTTTTATCGGCCAGTTAAGTACACTTGCCGCAGCGCCACTCCTTGCGAGGCTATTTCTGCCAGAAGCTTTTGGTGAGCTTCAATACATTCTCTCCATTGCACTTATTCTTGGTGCGATCTCGACTTTGAGATTTGAGATGGCACTCCCACTGGCAAATGATAATTCAGCAGCAAAACATCTCCTGGTTCTGGCAATCTTGCTTGCTCTGGGAACGGCACTAATTGTGACCCTGGTTTTTCTCCTTGATCCTCCCATTATTGCTAGCATCTATAGCTCAATATCCAGCAAGGGGCTCATCCTATTCATACCGCTCATTCTGTTCTTTGAAGCTCAGAATAGCATATTCAGCTACTGGTTTACCCGAACAAAGAATTTTAAAGTGCCATCACTTGCGAGGTCCTTTTCAGGTGCAGGAACTGCTCTCGCTCAAACTGCCATTGCCCTGGGTGGCATTGTCAGTGGTTTAGGTCTTATTGGTGGGTATATCCTAGGACAAATTTCTAGTTTTGTATGGTATGTCTATATGTTTTTAAGAACCGGTGAGAAAATCCCTGTTAAATCCATATCGCTAACTGGAATATTTGAGCAAGCTAGGGAACACAAAAAATTTCCCCTGTTTTCAAGTTGGAATGTAGTTCTAAATACAATTTCCAGAAACTTGCCTCCACTCCTTCTCGTCAGCTATTTTTCAGTTGAAGAAGCAGGCTACTATGCTATTGGGATCAGATTGTTAAACATGCCTCTGAACACTTTTGGTATGTCCGTTGGGCAGGTTTATTATCAACAGACTGCTCGATATAAAGAGCAAGGTATCGCCATGCTCCCTTTAATGCGATCTACCATTTTAAAATTGTTGGCAATAATAATTCTTCCTCTCCTCATGATATTTTTCTTTGGAGAACAACTGTTTGGATTTGTGTTTGGCGAATCATGGATAACTGCTGGGACCATCGCTGCAATTATGGTTCCCTTTTATTTTATGCGGTTCATCTCGAGCCCCCTCAGTTCAATTTTTGCCGTAATGGGTAAACAGCATTTAGGTCTCATATGGCAGTTGGCTTATACACTGGGTACTTTTGCCAGTTTTTATTTCACCAGAACATCCAATGATTTCCTACTGGCCATCAAGGTATATTCTCTGGTTGGCTCAGCGCTGTTTTTTACATTGCTGTTAGTGACGATGTATATGACCCGTGCATCGGATAGAAGAACAAAACTAAAATATGAAGGATCAAATTGAAATGAATCCTTCAGGAGATAGATATGACAAACCAGCTTTCTGATGATTTTTTTGAAATTCTGGGAGGACCAAGACCCGAAAATCCATTTGATCTTCTGGACGCCTACCGATTTGACTTATGTTTCCGTCAGATGGATAGTGGAAGCGTTTTGGATGTAGGGGCATACCTCGGTGATTTTTTAAAACTTGTTATCAGTGATGGTCGTGAGGCATTTGGCTCTGAAATTAATGATACCCGCGTAAAGTTGGTGAATTCAATTGTTGGGTCAGGTGTGGCGAGGTTGGGATTCAGAAATGGGGTACTTGATAACTTTGAATCCAACAGCGTCGATAATGTCGTTTGTATGGAGACAGTGGAACATATCATTGATGACCAGTTTGCAGTTTCAGAACTTTGCAGAGTTGCTCGCAAACGAGTCGTAATCACCGTGCCGTACAGGGAAAGGGTGGAGCAAATCCTTTGTATGCATTGCAATTCGTTTACACCTCACCATGGGCATCAACATACCTATGACGACGGCTCCTTTAAACAACTGGTACCGAATGGGTGGAAGATTGTTAAAGAAAAATCTTTTGCCGCTAGAATTACCCGAATGGTACGTCGGCTACTGCCAGAGACAAAAATATCCATCCCATTATTGCGATGGCTGGATAAAGTTGTACCTGGGTCAGGGCGTTGGCTGCTTATAGTGCTTGAAGTTGCTTGACCGGGTGATAATAGAATGTCCAATTGATTCCAAGCCTGATCCACCTTCATTTTTTGAAGTAGGTTTGCACATTTCCACTGACATAAGACTATGATTTTATAAAATCATTGTCATTTTTGGAGTGGTTCAATTATAGAGCATAGCTTTTTAAGATATTTGGAGGAAATAGGATTAATTCCTCTGAGCCAGAGTAAACAATAAATTTGATTTTCAGGAGGAAAAAATGAATGAATTAAAAAATAGTAAAATTGGGAAAAATGTCATGATTCATCCTCAAGCCCATGTTGAGGACAATGTTGAAATTGGTGATAACACCAAGATCGGTCCCTTTTGTCTTGTTCGCTCAGGCGCGAAAATTGGTAAGAACTGTAATTTTACTGCTTACTGTGAAATACGTGAAAATGTCGTAATTGGTGATGGAACCGCATTCGGAAGTAGATGTACCATCTCAGCAAATGCCACTATTGGTTCAGATGTAACCATAAAATATGGCTTTGTTCTTACTGATACTCCCAATCTTAAAGAAGGAGACAGAAAGGTTCTGGGTGATATTGGTGATGGCGTATTCATAGGGGCAAATGTGACATTGATGCCCGGATTTAGTATTGGTTCAAACTCCATCATTGGTGCGTGTTCTCAGGTGCGCCATCATGTGGGTGAGAATGAAATCTGGTATGGCAGTCCTGCTAGATTTTATAAAAAAAATAGCTAGCCTAAGCGGTACCATTTGAATGACTGGCGGATAGGGTGAATATGTTGTCAGAAGCGATGCAAAGGAGAAATGGTATATGACGATTATTGATGCACGAGTGAGGTTGCGGACTAGCACCCTGCTCAAAATGTGGGATATTGACCAAAGCCCAGCGCTCAAGGATTATATTGACAAATATAATATGCAGGATCGTCTCGAGGTAATGGATACAGAAAAACTGCTAGAGGAAGCTCAGCGTTTTGGGATTGATAAAGTGATGGCATACGGGTGTACTCCTGAAGAGAATTCTCACATTATTGAACTCGCAAGGAAATATGATGGGATCATCCCTCTGGGAGGTGTGAATCTGGATCAGGGTATTCAAGCTGCCCTTCAGGAAATCATAAGACTGAAATCTGAAAATGTAGCGGCAATCGATTTTAACTTTTTACTGACCAAGAATGTCAATGCACGTGAATTTTACCCCCTTTATGCCTATTGTGAGTTAAATCAAATTCCGGTGATCATACACTCTGCTATCCATTATTCAAGGGATGTATCCATGTGGAAGGCGCAACCTCAGTATTTTGATGAAGTTGCAGTTGATTTTCCTGAATTAAAAATCATCATGTCTCATGGAGGAAATGGGTTTGGTCCGGCAACTCTTGCCGTAGCTCAAAGACACCCCAACCTCTATTTAGAATTTTCTGCCCTCAGACCCAAATACATGGCTCCTGAATTTATCCAGGCAGCCAATACGTATCTCAAAAATCGTTGTATTTTTGGTACTGATTATCCTTTGACCAATTTTGAACAGCAAATTGAACACTGGAAATATGCCTTACGGGAAGAGGTTTGGGATCTCTTTTTTCACCAGAATATAAATAAAGCCCTTTTCGAAGAGCCTGTCAGTCGCTGAGCCAGCTGACACCTGGCCTTTCAAATAGAATACCCAGCAGAAATCCTTTATTGAGATGACCAAAGAATCAACCATTCAACGAATGAGTTCCTTACTGGCTGATAAATCTCCAGGGGAAATCATTGGACTCGCTCATGAGGAGTTTGATCAGGATCTCATGATGACCACAGCCTTCGGATATAGTGGCATTGTGCTCCTAAGCTTTGTGAAGGACGTGTATCCCAATATCCCCATCTATTTTATTGATACCACTTACCATTTTGAAGAGACACTCAAATTACGTCTGAAGATCATGGAAAAATGGGGAATCAATATTCAAAAAGTGAGTTCGCATAGACCAGAAGCTGAGCTTCTAGGATTAATGGGCAAGAAAGCTTTTGAAAGCGACCCGGATACCTGTTGCTACTATCGCAAAGTTGAACCTCTGGAGAACATCTTGGAGGAGAATACCGTCTGGTTGTCAGCCACTCGTCGTGACCAATCCCTGACGCGCGCTCAAGCCAATGTCATCGATATCGATGGTCGTGGGCATATAAAAGTGAATCCTCTCTTTAACTGGACCCGTGACGATTGCTGGACATATATTAGAAAATTTGATTTACCCTACAATCCCTTGCACGATCAATCATATCCCAGTATTGGCTGTACCAAGTGTACCAACCCAGTTGATTTAGGGGGCGATGAACGGGGTGGTCGCTGGATCGGATTGGATAAAACCGAGTGTGGTCTCCATATCTCTGCACCAGGAGAAAAAGGGAATGAGTAAAATAAGTCGACCCTATTCTGATGGTGACTATGAACACATAAATTATCTATACAAAACAGTTACAGGACTGTCCAGAAGTAAGCAAGAATACGATTGGGAATGGAGAGATACCTGGGATGGTCCAGGAAGCGTTTGGCTTGTATTTGATGACGAGCGTAACCCAGAGGACCAGCTTATCGGTCAGTATAGTTTGATTCCAACTCCTATGAATTTTTGGGGTAAACCATACCTTGCAGGAAAAACTGAAAATTGTATGAGTCATCCTGATTTTCGTGGGAAGGGAATGTACGTCTTCCATGAAAAAAAATATTTTGAAGATGCCAAGAAAAGATTCCAGGTCTTTTTCACCACAACTGGTGATGTTGCACGAGGTGCTCCTGGGAAAGTTAGACAGAAACTGGGGTATAAAGCTTTTGATTATTGGGTGACATATAGTCTGTGGTTAAACCACAATGAGTTACTTGATGAAGTTCACACAAAATTACCAAAATTTATTAACAATAAGACTATAATAGGAAAAATAAGTGCCAAAATTCTTACATGGATATTATTGAAATTCACAAGCAGGACCGCTCCAGCTAAAAGTGGAAAATTTGAAGATTGTAGCGAGGCTCAAGTACCTCTGCATGAAATTGAAAAATTATGGAAAGAGAATGCTGCAATTTACGGAATATCAGTTGATAGAACCGAAAAATATCTGAAGTGGCGAATAAATGATAACCCTTACGTTTCACACAGATATTTATGCTATTACGATCAAGATAAGCTTTTGGGCTACATACTATATACAATTCAAGATGAGAAAGTTTATGTCGTTGACGTATTAGCAGATAAGCAGGATTCGAGTATTTTTAGAGCACTTTTTGATAAACTCAAAATCATGTCAGAAAAGAACGGATGTAGCCAACTAAAATGCTATACATCGAGCAAAAATAGCTTTCTTATAGACAGGTTAAGAGAGAGTAATTTTTTAAATTATTCTGACTTATTTTCTGTCCTTCGAGTAAAAAAGTCCGTTCGACCATTTCAACTTTTTGTTTATGTCTCAAATGAAGTAAGTGTAGAAAAAGATGTTTGGGACACAAATTCCTGGTACATCACTGATCTAATAAAGGAAGGCCGTTCATATACTGACAGCCATATCGGATGACAAAATTCACTAAAAGCAAATATCATGACCTTATACGAGGGCTATTTGAACCAGCACCTAAAAATAAGAATGTCCCTGATTTTGCCTACAATCCGCTAAGTTTCTCAGGAGAATTGTATACCCCTATTATTGATATTGAGTGGCTTCGCAAAAACAAACCTCCCGTCTGGCCTGATAACAAAAAATTTGCAGTGTGCCTTACCCATGATGTGGATGCAGTATCGGATCTGGATCTGATGCAAAATATTAGAGTTATCAAAAAGCTTTTACAGACTACCTCTCAGCGACCGCTGGGCGAAACCCTACGCAGATCAGTAGAGCACAAACTCAGTGCCTTAAAGGGTCTGATGGGTAAAACTGACCACTTATGCAAATTCGAAAAGTGGATGGATCTAGAAGCCAAACATGGTGCCCGTTCCACTTTCTTTTTTGCACCAGAGCATGTTAGTCAGCCCCACAATTCAGATTGCATGTACAAGTATGACCAAAGAATCGAATTTCGCGGTAAAAATATCAGCGTTGCAGAAATGATGCGGGATATGGATGGCAATGGCTGGGAAATCGGGCTGCATCCTTCCTGGAATACCCATGATAATCTGGATGAAATGGTCTTTCAGAAACAACAGGTTGAAACCGTATTGGATCATCCAATAAATAGCGTGAGGCAACATTTTCTCAAATATGACTCACTGAATACGCATAGAGTGCAGTCAGATGCTGGGTTTAAATATGACAGCACCATGGGTTATAATGACAATCTGGGCTTTAGACGTGGTTCTTCCTACCCTTTCAATTGTTTCGATTTGAAGGCTGATCAATCACTCCCATTACTGCAGGTGCCTTTGACTATTCAGGATGGTGCGATGCTCGCTCCAGGAAAAGGAATGAGACTAGATTCTGCTAAAGCTATCGAATACATCGAACTCCTGATAAATGAAGTCAGAGAGGTCGGAGGGGTATTAACTCTATCCTGGCACCCTCATACTTTTAACAGACCTGCCTATTTCGATGTCTATGGTCAGGTATTAGAATTATTGGAAAAGGAAACCCCCTGGTTCGCAACGGTAAATGAGGTGGGTGAGTGGTGGCAAGAGCAATCCAAGATCGATTTGCTGAATTTCACGGCAAATCTATACTCAAAATGAGATCGTCTTTAAATAAGTTGAAATCAATACGAAAGGCGATAGTCTGACCGGATGAAACAATTAGTACGCGAAGTAAAAATTACAGGCACTGGGTCTTACCTTCCGGAAAAGGTTATCACCAATAAGTATTTGGAATCAACAATTGATACCAACGCCGATTGGATATATGAGAATCTAGGAATTAAAGAAAGACGTATCGCTGCGGATAATCAAGCCACCAGTGACCTGGCCTCAAACGCCGCATTAAATGCCATAGAAAATGCTGGTCTTGTGGTATCAGACATAGATTTGATAATCGTTGCAACGGCTACTCCAGATCGACTTGCTCCCTCTACAGCCGCCATCGTTCAGGATAAAATCAAGGCCTACAACGCAGTGGCCTTTGATATTGCTGCAGTTTGTAGTGGCTTCCTGTATGGGATGTCTGTTGCCTCTCAATATATCGCCACCAGTGTCTACGATAATGTCCTGGTTATAGGTGCTGATACTTTCTCAAGAATTACGGACTGGAGCAGAAGAGACGCTGTTTTTTTTGGTGATGGTGCTGGAGCAGCAATTTTTTCACATGGGGATATGGATGAAGGTTTTCTGGCCTTTCGACTTTATACGGATGGCAGGGGCAAATGGAATTATACCATTCCAGCCGGTGGATCAGAAATCCCATCCACCCTCGAAAGTGTTAATCAAGGACTACATTATTTTCAAATGAATGGTCGTGAAGTGTACAATACAGGCACCAAGGTACTGCCTATTGCCATAAATCAGGTCCTGGCAGACACTGGGCTCACTGTAGACGACATTGACTATATGATCCCGCATCAACCTTCAATTAAAATCTTGAAGAAGACAGCCGAGATAATAAAACTTCCCTGGGAGAAGGTGCTGACGAACATGGACAAATATGCCAATACAAGTGGTGGCACGATTCCCATTCTTCTGGATGAATCAAATCGTAGTGGAAAGCTGCATAGCGGAAGTACCTTACTTTTTGCTGCAGTCGGTTCTGGTTGGACCTATGGAGCATCAATATTACGCTGGTCATAAGCATAAAACGAAAGATATAGTATGATTATTATTACCGGGGCATCAAAGGGGATTGGCAAATACTTGATTGAATCTTATCTGGTCAAGGGAGAAGAGCCTATTATTGGGACTTACCTCAGCACAACACCCCAAGACCATAAAGACAATTTTGTTCAAATCGATGTCTGCGATTCTGCTAAGGTTACTGAATTTGTTGAGAAAATAGCCGGGACTGCCAATCAAATTACCCTGATAAATTGTGCAGGAATTTCATACAGCGCCTACACCCACAAAAGTGATCCAGAGGAATGGAAACAGGTGGTGGAAACCAATCTGTTTGGCAGCTATCATTTTATCAGGGCGTTGTTACCCCTTATGCGCGATCAAAAATTTGGTCGAGTTATAAACTTCTCATCAGTGGTAGCGGTAAAACCAACTCCAGGTATCAGCGCATATTCAGCTTCAAAGGCTGCTCTTTGGGGAATGGCAAAATCTCTGGCTATCGAGAATGCATCCCTCAATGTTACCATCAATAATATTAATCTGGGTTATTCAGAACTTGGAATGATCAGTTCAGTACCGGAAGAATATAGAAAAAAAATTACTGCTCAAATTCCGGCAGGATTCTTATGTGAAGGTCAGGATATTCTCTCCACAGTGGAGTACCTGAGGAAAACAAAATATATAACTGGATCATCAATAGATTTGAGCGGTGGACTTGTTTAATTCAACCCCGAGCTAGCCAGGAGTCAATAGAAGGATCGCCTCCATTCATTGTTTTCCACTGCGTTTCTGTTAGATAAATAGTAATACCCAGCTTCGCTAACCTTTTTAGCTCCTCAAATACGGGGGCAGCATTCATCACCCATGAATCTGCATTGCCAAACCTAAAATGTCGCATTGTGCCCAGTTTTGTAAAATGTTTGGTGAGCATTTCATTTATCCATTCTGTATTCGGGCTGCCGATACGTGTTTTGGAAACTTCGGGATCAAACCGGATGATGTCACGAATAACACTACCCCCATTTGAATCAACATATTTCGCCTTAAAAGCAGGAGAGTGGACTTCAATCGGAAAAGTCTCATCAGTATCTTCCAATACATGTGAAACCGCCATACCAACTGCAATGCTGACACCAATACCAACAATCTGTGCATCCTTTTCGACGATTCTTCCCAGAGGTGAATCAATGTGACTGATGTTTGGATTTTTCCAGTGATCTGCAAGCATGGTCTCAGTATCGTTACCGATAGCACATACCGATGAAAAAGGATGAGAACTCCTTTTTACACCAGTCCAGGTCCTGAAAACTTCAGTAATCTTCCCCATATATGATTTCTGGGTCCGTAGATCGATAATACTACCAGTTTTCATGCCTTCTTCAACCTCACCTGCTGCTCCATAGGCAGGCATCAGAATGGTTCCAGAACGTTCAACAGTTTCCAGAAAACTTTTAACAATGGTTTCTGCACCACCATCCACATTGCCTACTTTTGACATGGCAGAATGGACCATTAAAATGTCTCCTACAGAGAAACCGGCTGAAGCGAGGTCCGCTTTTAAATCGCCAAGAGTTGATCTATCCATCTGGGTTCTTAGTAATCTTCTCACGATGGACCGTATCTTATTTGAAAGTGGGCGAATAGATTTGCGTAAAGATAGGGGTATCAATTTAGTGAATTTATTCATATGAAACTTTCATTTCCTACTTGCGGTATTTCTCAGCGTCCTGGAAAGTGATGGCTTTTAATTGTGGTCCATATTGGGATTCCAGGTGCTTGTGAAACTTTTTAAAGGCACTGAGTATTCTGGGATTAAGAGATTTAGAATGGCAACTGATTGACACAAAGAGATCTGTATTTTCCTTTTTATACTGATCAATGTATTGGGTAGCAGCATCAATCATTAGATCGGCATCCTCTCCCAATTCAAGCATGTACCATCCATTCTTAATTATTCGAAATTCTTCCAGAAGTTGTTTGGTCAACGTGATTTTCTTTGCCGGTTCACCACTCATCTGAATGGGATAACCATGTCGCTTGCGCTTTTGGCGGGAGAGTAGGGTTTTTATCACCCGCCTGAAAAATGATTGAGCCAACGGCCATCTGGCTTTACCTTTTCTCAGTGCTAACACCGGAATCTCAAATACACCGTTTTCTGAAGCCTGGGATATGCCCTTGCTTGGATCGATTGAATAGTTCCCAAGTGTGGGCACTGTTGCGAAGTCAATACGGTTCACATCAGTCTCATAGGTCATACCAGGAACTATTGAAGAATCTATTTTGTATCCTGTGTCCTGGAGGGCACTGTAAATAGTCTCAGAGTTGGGCTGTACACCATAACCACCTGCTCTGTAGGCTATACATTGATAGTTTGAATCGATTGGGGTCAATAAATCTTCTAAGTGCCTCTTTGCTTTTGCAAATATATCCATACAAAAATCTCGCAAACTGGTTCCATCCTCTGTTGTACAGTTCCCAATAAGAAACTTGGAGGGATCTACTTTGTATGCTGAGCTGCCATCTTTCCCATAAGAAATATCAGTTTCAAGCCAATGTGGATGGATATGCGTCTGGACATCATGCCCATCTCTGATGGTTTGAACCAATTGACGTTCCACCATATCTGGAAACTCAGGGTAACCCAATTCGCGATAGCGCCACAGGCAGGTCAGATCACAAAAAAGGGTCATGGGAATACCAAGCTCATCGCACACACCGAGTACATCAGTGGTTGTATCAATAAGGACTTTGGATTCAGGCTTAAAATTACCACCTAGAAAGACCTCATAATCATTGGAATACAAGATATAGATCATCTACATACTATCCAGGATCCCGAGAGGGGATCATTTTGTGGTAGCTGAAACACTTTCAAAAGGAGGCTCCCTCTGGTGTTTGGATGTGCGTGGTGAAAAATTGGACAACTATCATGAAAGAAATTAGGCTGATGAAAAGGGAGGTCAATATGTTTATTCCTCGCTCACTTCAGCATTCGGGAATTGATGCCATTACATTTCCATTGGATTCGAGGGCAGGGCGAGTTATTCTTCCTTGTGTTTAAAAGGCTAAAATTCAGGGGGTTGTTTTGAAAAATCTACACATATTTTTGCTACTCAGCTTGATCTCAAGTTTCGCTTCAAGTCAGAATCATGTCCTCTCACTTGATGGTATTGATGATTATGTATCCTTACCTGGCACTATTGTCTACTCAAATGAGTTTACGATAGAAGCTTGGGTGTTCATGAATGGACCTGGGGGCGGGATTGAGGGACGGAGTACAATCTTTGAACAAAGGGATGATCAAACCGGTTGTGGGCATAGTGGTATTACCTACTTTTCAGAAACAAGGCCTGGAGAACAAACACATCGATTTGGTCTTAGGGGGAGTGAAGGCTGTTCTGTCGGCCTTTTTAATGACAGCCCACCCTATGGAGAATGGCATTATTATACTGCCATAAAAGAAGGTGATTTTGCAAAAATTTATCTGGATGGTGTGTTTCAAGCCGCTCTATACTATGACCATTTAGGTAACTTCTCTACTGGGATTGATCATGTCTCTATCGGGTCTCAAATTCACGATGGTGATGGTTATGGATATTTGTTTGGAATGTTGGATGAAGTTCGAATTTGGGACTATCCGCTTTCAGAGGAAGAGATTTTGGAAAACATGAACAATACACTCAGTGGCTTTGAAATTGGTCTTCTTGCATATTGGGATTTTGAAAATAGTGAAAATGAAGCCTTGGACAAAAGTTACAATGGACACAATGGCACGTATATGAGTGGGGCAGTAATAGCTGAAACGGAAATTGTTCTAGAGCCAACAATTTGGGGAGATTTAAACGGTGATGGCCAAGTGAATGTCTCAGATGTCGTGGTTTTGATCGAGCATATTTTAAATATTGAATAAGCCGAGATGCTCACTACTTAGATTCAACTCTCAGATTGACACAACCCTTATAAAACATTTTCCATACTCCAAGGTATGCTTAGTTTCAATGCTCGTTGAATGACCCATTCGTTCGGTCATTTCAGAGACTTGTGTTTCGTTATGTGGTAATGTCAATCAACACCCGAAGAACTCCAAAGGTAGACCATGTTTTCAAAAATGATTCAAAACGATAATACCAAGGCAGCTGGCATCTTTCTCATTGTCATTCTGATCCTTTTTTCAGCAGTGTTTTTTAAGGGATATATTTTTGGCGGGGGGGATACAACCGCAGCTACAGGGATGACACGCCAACTCAGTCTATACCATAGTGAGACAGGTGAGTATCCATTGTGGCAGCCCTATATTTTTTCTGGTATGCCAGCCTTCAGTAGTATGATGTTTACAAAGTGGGTCTACTTTCCAAACTTCATATTGGGATTTTTTAACAAAATTGGAATGCCGGCACTATGGAACATGCTGCTCCACTATCTCCTGGCTGCTATGGGTGTGTATGTATTGCTGAGGAGTCTTAAGGTTGGTTTCTTGCCCGCCATACTTGGTGGACTAGCCTATATGTTGACTCCCTTCTTTATCGTCATGGTTTCAGCAGGCCATGGCTCTCAAATGATGACAGCTGCGTATCTGCCCTGGTTGATTTATGCCACCAAAAGGATATTTGACCAACCCGACCTGAAAGGTTTGATAATCCTGGCCCTTGTGGCCGGTTTTCAGCTCCAGAGAGGACATGTCCAGGTCGCTTACTATGGATGGATGGCTGTAGGTTGGTATGTTGTCATTGAAGTAATTTTCAGAGCAATCGGGAAAAACTGGAAAAATTTTCCTCTATCGCTGGGGTATCTGCTAGGGGGTCTGATTCTCGGAATTGGAATGGCTGCAGTTCTTTACATACCTTCCCTGGCCTACGTCGCTCACACTATTCGTGGCGGAAGCGCTGGTGGCGGTCTTGAGTATGGTTATGCCACAAGTTGGTCTTTTCCACCCTATGAATTTATTGCCCTCTTTTTCTCCGATTGGTTTGGTTTTGGTGGTCAAACCTATTGGGGAGGACGCACTTTTACAGAACATTCCGATTTTCTCGGATTGACGCTACTCATCCTCATGGTTGCAGCCTTTTTCACTCGGGAAAACTTTAAAGAAAAAATATTTCTGGCCACGACCATCCTGTTGGCCTTGTTCGTGAGCTTTGGCAGCTATTGGCCCTATCTCTATGACTTACTATTTAAACTGCTACCATATTTCAACAAGTTCCGAGTTCCCTCCATGATTCTCATACTAATGGAGCTCATGGTAGCGATTTTGGCTGGAGTGGGATTATACACCCTCTTAAGCATGGACGAGAAACGCAGGACACAATTGGTAAAAGGTATGCTTGTAGCAGCCAGTGTAATGGGCGGAATCTTCGTGATAGTGCTCCTTTTTAAAGGGATGATTACAGGAGCTTTTTCAAATGCCCTGACCGCTTCACCAAAGTACCATCCCCAACTGAGTAGCGCCCGAATCGATATGTTTTACTCCAGCTTGATAAAAGGTTTGTTTATTGGAACCTTGAGTTTGACCGTAATCTGGGCCTATTTCGCTCAAAAAATAAAAGGAATGGTTCTTTCACTTACCATGATAGCTCTTGTTGTTGTAGAGCTGGGGCACGTGGATCTGCGCTTTACAAAAAATGCAGTACCAAAAAAGAGAGGTCAGGCTGTTGAGCAGGAAACACCTGCAATTCGCAAATTAAAACAGCTCACAGCAGCCAATCCAGGTCGGATTTTCCCCGTCCATACCCTTTTTGGTTCAAATGGCTGGGCCTTGCATGGTCTGGAGTCAATTGGTGGTTATAGTCCTGCTAAATTGAAGATCCTCCAGGATTTTCTTAACTCCACCCAGATTGAGCAAACCTTCTTGCCAAAGTACTACTCACAGACTGCAAGTGGTGCATCTCCAAAACCCATTGGAGATGTTGATCCAGCTCTGAGAAAACGACACCTGGATTTACTAAGAAATTTGAATGTAAAATATTTGGTGTCTCCCTATCCCTTAAACGACCCATTATTCAAGTTGATTGATCAACCCCTGCATATTGTCAGAGGACAAAGAGCTCAAGTCCTGATTTATGAGTTTATAGATAACTTTGCCAGAGCATGGTTCGTTCCAGAGATTGTTACTGTGAGCAATTCAACCGAGATGAGCTCAAAAATGGATGCATCCATCTCAAGTCCTGCTGATATAGCCTATGTACTTGATCCTGAGGGAATTTTAGCTAAAACCACCTACGGTGTAGGTACAGTTGTTGTTGAGGAGCACTCTCTTCAATCACTCCAATTAAATGCAGATAATTCTGAAGATGGGTTTTTAATCGTGAGTGAAGTGTATTACCCCGCTGGTTGGTCAGTGTATATGGATGATGATACTCAATTGGAAATGTTTGCATCAAATGAACTGATTCGCGGCATTCCAGTCCCAGCAGGCCAGCATAGGTTAAAGTTTGTATATGAACCGCCTGCAGTCCGAGCGGGATTTAGAATTACTCTGTTATCCGCCCTCATCATATTAGGTCTTGGAGCTTTTCTCTTTTATAGAAGCAGGCAATATTCAGAGCAAGAGTAATGCGAGAATTCAGATCCACTACAAATATTAAGCTGGGACTTTTTGTCCTCAGTATTCTGATAATTAGTGGATCTCTGCTATACACAAATTGGATCGTCCGGGAATTGCGAGATGACAATCTTCGTTTCCTGAACTACAATTCCAAACTATTGGCGAATGCGCTTTCTGCTGACCTGCAAGGCAAAGCTTACCTCGATGAACAACGCCAATTTTTAAGTTATAATGCAAATTTATATGCCACAGCGCTTTCGGCTGATTCGCCCAATATGGATTTTGCCTTTAATCAGATCATTCGAAATATCAGCTTCCCTGTAATTATCACGGTTGTTGAGGATGATCAGCCCGTTATCTATGCCCATCGCAATGTGAGTGTACCAGATTCATTGAGCGAGGCTGATCTTCAGGTATTTCTGCTAAATTCAGTAACAGTTATGGATTCTCAAAACGAAGCAATCCCTGTCAAATATCTCGATCAGGAAATCATGCATATTCACTTTGGAAGAGTAGAACGACAGGAATTTGACGAAATTGTCGAGGAGATCATGCGAGCGGTCAATTTCCCCATGATTCTAACAAAGACGAGTATCAATGGAATTGTAGAAATTCAGGATCATACCATTGATCTTGAAGAGATTCTGGATCCAGATGAACGTATGAATATTCTCCAAATGGCTCTCCGCAGGATGGATGCTATAAATGATCCAGTTCCCGTAGAATTTGACGGTGAAACGGTGATGTTGATTCACTATGAAGATTCAGGACTGATCCAGGCTTTACGCTGGTTCCCATTTATCGAATTTGGAATCATGGGAGGATTTATCCTATTGGGTTTTGCTGGATTCCAATTTATCCGTAGAGCCGAGCATCGAGGAATTTGGGTTGGACTCTCCAAAGAAACTGCTCATCAATTAGGGACACCTTTATCATCACTCATGGGTTGGATAGAGCTACTGAGACAAGAGGAGAATAGGGAGCAAACCAGTCAAATTGTTGAAGAGATGGATCGCGATCTTCAGAGACTGAATCAGGTCGCAGATCGCTTCTCAAAAATAGGTGCAGGTGTAAAATTGGAGAGTCTTTCCATCAAAGAATTGGTTGAACCGGTACTTGGATATGTTCAGCGTCGCATCCCCCAGTGGGGCAAATCCATCAGCGTTGAATTTGACTGTCCTGAGGATTTTCTGGTTTTAGCACATTCAGAATTGTTTGGCTGGGCATTTGAAAACCTGTTAAAAAATTCTGTTGATGCCATAAAAGGGGATGAGGGGATCATTCAAGTTCAGGTTCTTCAACGTAGTAACTGGATTCAAATCAGGGTCAGGGACAATGGCGAAGGGATTCCGCTTAGAGATCACAAAAACATCTTTAGGCCAGGGTGGAGCTCAAAAAAACGTGGTTGGGGTCTGGGTTTGAGTCTTGTAGAACGTATCATTCGTGAATACCATCAGGGGGATATCACAGTTGAGTCTGCACCTGGCCAAGGCACCAGCTTCGAAATAAGCTTGAAAACCTCGGCAAGTGACTGAAAATCCTCGATTTTTTCACCGGGAAATTATGTTTGACATGCCACAGGGTGCCGGTTAGATTACGTCGCTTTTTTATGACCGTAGGTGGTCATAGACCAAGAATGAGAAGGAATAGAATTGAAAACGTATAATGTAAAAGCAAGTGAAATCGAGAGAGACTGGTGGATTGTAGATGCTACTGATAAAACACTAGGTAGACTCTCAACTACGATTGCTCAAATCCTGAGGGGAAAGCATAAGCCAACCTTTGTTCCCCATCTTGACAGCGGTGATTTTATCGTTGTTACTAATGCAGAAAAAATTCGTGTCACTGGAAATAAAGAAGAACAGAAAACTTATTTTCGCCATAGTGGCTATCCAGGTGGAGCTCGGTTCACTTCTTTGAAGCAGTTGCGCGAGAAGCATCCAGAGCGGATTCTTGAACATGCTGTAAAAGGTATGCTTCCACATAACCGCCTTGGTCGTGTTCAGATCAAGAAATTGAAAATTTATAAGGGTGATTCTCATCCTCATGAAGCACAACAACCAAAACCACTCGAGGTAGGCTAGTCCATGAGTACATCTACTACATTTTATGCTACCGGAAAACGCAAAAGCTCAATAGCTCGCGTTTACATGACCCCTGGCAAGGGCATTATCAAAGTTAACAACCGTGAGCTCGATGAATATTTCGGTCGTAAAACACTGAGGATGATTGTTCACGAGGCACTTGAATTAACAGAGAATACAGGGCGTTATGATATTTCTGTTAATGTTAATGGCGGTGGATTATCCGGACAAGCTTATGCAATTCGGCATGGTATTTCACGTGCTTTGCAGGGTGATAATAATGAACTACGGCCAGTGCTTAAAAAAGCCGGTCTGCTAACCCGTGATGCTCGTAAGAAAGAGCGTAAAAAATACGGTTTGGCCGGTGCACGTAAAGCCTATCAGTTCTCAAAACGTTAAAAAGTTTTTTCAGGAGTTTTAATGCGTAATATTTCACTAGAGGATCTACTCGCTTCCGGAGCCCATTTTGGTCATATGACCAGCAACTGGGATCCAAACATGGCTGAATATATCTTCACCCAGAAAAATGGTGTTCACATCATTGATCTGTATAAGACAATAGACCAGCTGAACAAAGCCATTGATCTGGTGAGTTCGACAGTTAAAAAAGGTGGATCCATTCTTTTCGTTGCTACGAAAAAGGCCGCAAAAACAGTTGTGGAAGAAGAAGCCGATCGCTGTGGTATGTTCCATGTTACTGAACGCTGGTTAGGTGGAACGCTGACAAACTTCATGACCATAAAAAAATCTATCAAGCGCTTACACTTACTTGAAAAAGACGAAACCAGTGGTGTTGCTGAAACCTTGACCAAAAAAGAACTGCTGATGCGTACTCGCGAACGTAACCGTTTGCAGACTCAGCATCGTGGTATCAAGGATATGCGACGTCTACCTGATGTAGTCATTGTCGTCGATGCCAAAAAAGAGACCATCGCTATTGCTGAGGCCCTTAGACTGGAAATTCCTATTGTAGCTGTTGTTGATACAAATACTGATCCACGCAAAGTTGACATTCCAGTACCAGCAAATGATGACTCGATTCAGGCTGTTCGTTTACTTATGGGAACCCTTGCAGACGCAATTCTGGAAGCAAAGGGCATTTCCAACGTAAAAGAAACTGAAGAAGTAACCGCTTAAGACCCGAAAAATTTAAACCTGGAGAATATGTAGAATGGCTATAACAGCTGCTGCGGTAAAAGAGCTGCGTGATAAAACTGGTGTCGGTATGATGGAGTGCAAAACTGCACTTACTGAAGCCGATGGTAATATTGAAAAGGCAGTCGAACTCCTTCGTAAAAAAGGAATGGCAAAAGCCGCTAAAAAAGTCGGACGCGCCACCAAAGAAGGACTGGTTTTCAGCTATATCCATGCTGGAGGCAAACTGGGTGCCCTCGTGGAAATCGCCTGTGAAACTGATTTTGTTGCTAAAACCGATCAATTCCTGGAACTGGGTCATAGCATTGCCATGCATATCGCTGCTGCAGGTCCAGATGTTGTAAAACGTGAACAGGTTTCTACTGATGCTTTGGATAAAGAAGCAGAGATCTTCAAAGTCCAGGCTTTGAATGAAGGCAAACCTGAAGCCATCGTTGAAAAAATTGTTACTGGTCGTTTGGAAAAATATTACAAAGAAGTTGTTCTAATGGAACAACCCTATGTAAAAGATCCTGAAAGAACGATTACAGATCTGCTCAATGAGACTATCTCATCCCTTGGTGAAAACATGTCTGTTACACGCTTCCAGCGTTTTGCAGTCGGAGAGTCCGTCACCAGCGCAGAATAATCCTATAAATTATAGGCGGAAATATGTCAGCCGGATCGATCTACAAGCGTATACTCCTTAAACTAAGTGGTGAATCGCTAGCAGGTGATTCGGCTCTTTCTATTGATACACATGTCCTTGATCAGATGACATCAGACCTCCAGGCGGTCGTTAACCTGGGTGTAGAAGTCGGAATCGTCATCGGGGGAGGTAACATCTTCCGTGGACTATCTCAAAAAGCCAAAGACATGAATCGAGTTGCAGCTGACCATATGGGTATGTTGGCTACTGTGATCAATGCAATTGCTTTGGGAGATGCGATTAAACGCCGTGGTATGAAATCCAGTGTCCTAACGGCCATAGAAATGAACGAAATCGCTGCACCTTTTTCTCAGAGAAAAGCACTTCAGGAACTCTCCTCAGGAAAAGTTGTCATCTTTGCTGCCGGTACTGGCAATCCATTTTTTACCACAGATACTGCCGCTGCGTTGAGGGGTGTTGAAATTGAGGCAGATGTACTTCTCAAGGGTACTCGTGTGGATGGTATATATTCAGCTGATCCTGAAAAGGATCCTGGAGCCGAATATTTACCCCGTTTGAGCTATGATGAAGTAATGAATAAAAATTTACGTGTAATGGATCAAACAGCTTTCGCGCTTTGTCGCGAGAATAATCTTGCGGTTCATGTCTTTAATATGGAAATTCCAGGAAATTTATTAAAAGTGATACAAGGCGCTGCCATTGGATCTGTAGTTGGAGGAAATCATGCTGAATGAATTATTTAAAGATGTAGATCATAGAATGCATATGTCTGTGGAGCACGTGAAACATGAGTTTACTGGTTTACGTAGTTCCAGGGCTTCTGTGACTCTTGTAGAACACATTAAAGTCCCTTACTATGGTAATCCAACACCATTGAATCAAGTCGCTAATTTAAGCGTCCCCGAACCTCGTCTCATCGTGGTTCAGCCCTGGGATAAAAGTCTAATGGCAGAGATTGAAAAAGCAATTATGGCTGCTGACCTGGGTTTAAACCCTGCAAATGATGGTGTCAATATTCGTATTCCTATCCCTGCTCTAAATGATGAACGTCGCCAAGAGCTTATCAGACACATGCATAAGTTGGCCGAGGAAGGTCGTATCGGGATTCGAAATGTTCGACGTGATGCTAATGATCATATTAAGAAGGCCGAAAAAGATTCTGAAATCTCAGAAGACAATTCTAAGAGAGCCACTGCAAATGTTCAGGAAATGACTGATAAATATATCAAAGAGATTGATAATGCGGTGAAGGCTAAAGAAGAGGATATTATGACCGTTTAAACGGTCCAATATATTTTATATAAAAAAAAGCTCCGAGTAATCGGAGCTTTTTTTATTTCTATACGGAGATGTGATTAAAGCTTATCTGCGTTTTTCTCCAGATAAGAAGCGACACCAGCAAAATTCTCCTGCATTGTGTCATCGCCTTCCTGCCATCCAGCAGGACAAACTTCACCGTGTTCCTGGTTGAAAGCAAGAGCATCCACCATGCGCAGCATCTCATCAACATTTCTACCCAGTGGTAAATCATTGATTACAGCATGACGTACAATTCCTTCCTCATCAATTAGGAAAGAGGCTCTTAAAGCAACATCGCCATTTACAGTGGTTTCTTCTTCACCATCTTCGGTCAAAACTGCAGCAGGTGTTGATCCCTTAAGCACATCATACGATCTGGCTATCTTCTTCTCAATATCAGCAAGAATAGGATATTTAATATCTCCGATACCACCATTCTTGATGTCGGTATTCTTCCAGCCATAGTGACTCCATTTTGAATCAACTGAACAACCAATAACCTGTACGCCACGTTTCTCAAAGTCAGCGAGACGGTGGTTAAATGCTAATATTTCAGTTGGACATACAAATGTGAAATCCAGTGGATAAAAGAATAGGACAACTTTCTTGCCCTTATAACCAGCTAAGCTGATCTCTTTGAATGAATTGTCACCCATGATGGCAACTGCTTTAAAATCTGGTGCTGGTCTTGTAACTAACATATGTTCTCCCTCTAGTTGTTTTGGGTTCACCCCATTTAATTAAGTAGTAATCATTACTGTTAATATAGAATCAAACGATGTGACTGCAAGTGAATATCGCCATTAGCATTTGTTAAAATAATTATTGGAAATCTATGACTTATGGATGTAAACTCAGCCTATTATTGCACCATCAATATCATCAAATTCTCATGAAAGGGTCATCCATTGAATAGACACTTCAAACTTTTATTTTCAATCATAATATTGCTCCCAACCCTGTTGTCTGCCCAGATTCAGGATCGACACTTGGCAAGTACTGTAGAGAAATATTTTGCACGGAATAGGACGGCTCCAACTATTATTTCTGCAGAGGTAGTTGATGATATAATGTATGGAAGAACATTGAAAATCAGAATCCAGGGCCACCGCAACAGTGAAAATGAAGATCTCGGATTCGCCTTTGGTGCAGCAGCTGCTGTTGCCAACCAGGCCTCAAACAAACTTGAAGCTATATGGATTGAAATGGATGTACGGTATAAGGCAGTGGAGACAACAGTTGCTGTCGCCCCGGCCCCTTGCAGCATTGAAGCCATCGTCCATAAATCACGCAGCTTTGGTGAATGGTGGGAAAACTGTCTCGAAATATTGTAGGCTTACGCTGACCGACCCCATATTGCTTGTTACCCTCGATTAGATGGTGCAAATCGTCAGGAATTAATGAGATGGATAGTTGATGCAGGTTGGAATGATCTTAACCCCCGTTTAGATTAGCGCGGTTTTTTAATTATAGAGGAGTTTTAACATTATTATGATCGCAAACATTATGCTCATGGCCTCACCATCAGGTGGAGAAGCCGGAAACCCAATCTTAAGTTTTCTGCCCATTATTTTGATGTTCGGTGTATTCTACTTTTTACTCATCAGACCTCAGACGAAACGTCAAAAAGAGGCTGAAAAAATGCGCACTGAACTCAAGAAAGGTGACCACATCGTCACTACTGGTGGAATTCACGGAACCATCGAAGGTATCAAGGACAATGATATTCTATTGGTGAAAACAGCTACTGATACCAAACTTCATGTTGGTAGAGCTGCAGTTACCACGGTGAAAACTAAATAGTATCATGCTGTTCGAAATTCAAACCTATGGCAAACAAGTCCTCAGGACCAAGACTGAGGAGATCCTACAGATTGATGACAATCTGAGGAAATTTGTCGCTGATATGTTTGAAACGATGTATGCAGCCGAAGGTATTGGTTTGGCAGCTCCACAGGTTGATAATTCTATTCGTCTCTTTGTGATAGATCTTTCACCCATAGAGGAAGAAGAGGGTCAACGTGTCTTTGTAAACCCCCAAATTATTGATTTTGGGGATGAAAAAGACGAGTACGAAGAAGGCTGTCTAAGCATCCCCACGGTACGTGAAATTATCACCCGTCCCACCACTATTAGAATTACTTACCAGGATATGAATGGTAAGCAGTATGATGAAGAAATTGATGGCTTCCTCGCCAGAGTGATTCAACATGAATATGACCATCTTGAAAAGACACTTTTCATTGATCATTTAAGCTCATTGAAGAAATCACTCCTTAAGAAGACACTCAAAAAGATCGCTAGTGGGGAGATAGAAGTCGAAGCATCTGAAAATTTTGAGTTATAGGGTAGCCTGAACACCCCCTCAATTTTACAGGTTTCTCATCTTGGATCTGGGTTTTGAGCACGCTGTCCATTTTCTTCAATCTTTCAAACTGGTCTGAAACCATATGAATAATCCTACGCCATTAAAAATTATCTTCATGGGAACGCCTGATTTTGCAGTTCCAACGCTCAAAGCAATACATGAGAGTCCGCATATTATCCAGGCTGTAGTAACGGTTCCAGACAAGCAACAGGGCAGAGGACGGAGAGAAAGACCCTCTGCTGTGAAATCCGTAGCCCAGGAATATAATCTGCCCATCCTTCAACCAGAAAAACTAACAGATCCTGATTTTATTGAGAGCCTGAAAGCATATGCTCCCGATGTGATCGTGGTTGTGGCCTTTCGAATTTTACCAGAAGCAGTTTTCACACTTCCCAAATATGGATCATTCAACCTGCATGCTTCTCTGCTTCCCAAATATCGGGGAGCTGCTCCTATACATTGGGCGCTACTCAACGGAGATCGCGAAACCGGTCTAACTACATTTTTTCTAAAACGCCGAGTGGATACAGGCAATATCATCAAGCAGGCTACAACTCCCATTCTACCAGAAGACAATCTGCATTCTCTATATGCAAAATTATGCAATCTGGGAGCTGACCTGGTCCTGGAAACCACCAACCTGATTGCCAGCGGGACAGCTGTTGCCGGGGAACAAGACAATAGTCTGGCGAGTCCAGCTCCAAAAGTTACCTCCGAGACCCGTCTTATTCACTTTAATGAAAGCGCTGAACAGTGTCACAATCGGATCAGAGCGTTTGCGCCCACACCAGGTGCCTACACATACCGAGATGGTAGCTTGCTTAAAATATTATCAACCAGGAAAGTTAGTGGTCATGGGATTCCAGGTAGTGTCATCCACACATCAGAAGAATCCTTTACGGTGGCTTGCCAGGAGGGCGCGCTTGAAATCATGTCCATCCAACCAGAGAGTAAAAAAGCAATGGATGTAGCTTCATATCTACGGGGTTATCCCCTTGAAACTGGTGATAAACTTGGCTAATACACCACGAGAACTGGCATACAAGACGCTTCTGGCAGCAGAGAAGGACTCCTCTTCAGGAATTGACGAACTCCTTTCTAATTCTCTTCAGCAAGGAGAGTTAACCCAACAGGAGAAACGCTGGATTATGGAGCTTGTCTATGGGGTGACTCGGATGAAACTCCAACTGGATGCCTGGATTGGGATGGCCTTTAAAGGTCGCTATCGAAAAGCTCAACACTCAGTCAAGAGCCTGCTTCGAATGGGGGTATTTCAGCTAAAATACATGCACACTTCTGAACATGCTGCCATCAATGAAACAGTGGCTTTGAGCAAACGGGTTAAGCAATCTCAGGCCAGTGGACTTGTGAATGCTGTCCTACGCAAAATTCAAACGCTTAAACTGGAGGACCTGCTCAATCGTTCAGAAGATGACATTCAGCGTTTGTCAGTTGAGACCTCACATCCCCAATGGCTTCTGGAAAAATGGTTGTCAAGATATACTCCAGATGAAGTATCAGCATTGTGCAGCCACAATAATACAGCACCGCAAACCTGGATCAGACGGAATATCCAAATTGTCGGTAGTGAAGATTTTGAGACGTTTCTAGACGGCTTTGACATTCAATATAAAAAATCAGACGTTTTAGATGTATTCTATGAAATAGATAGCGCATCATCCCTATTTAGTACCAAAGAATTTCATTCGGGCTGGTTTTCATTCCAGGATCTCGCTGCTGGTGTTGTTGCTTCCCTGCTTGAACCTGAAGCTGGCGACACTATTGTTGATGCCTGTTCTGCTCCTGGCGGAAAAATGGCATTTATGTCGGAATTGTCTGGAGGACAGGCGAAAATAATAGCCTGCGATGCCAGTCTGACAAGATTGGTCAAGGTCAGGGAGAATGTTCAACGACTCGGCCTAAAACAGGTTGATGTACAAGTGTTGGATGCAGCACTGGCGCCGTTACCTGAAGCCAATAAAATCCTTTTGGATGTACCATGTTCTGGCACTGGTGTATTAAATCGCCGTCCTGATGCAAGATGGAAGCGTCAAGAATCGGATATTACATCTCTGGTAGATATTCAGTCCAATATTCTCACTAACAGTTGGAAATATTTGGCACCGGGTGGTTTGCTCGTTTACGCAACCTGTACCCTGGAGCCTGATGAAAATTGGGAGCTAATTGATTCAGTACTAGAACAATTAGATCATGCCAGTGTTGAAGCTATTGAAGATGAAAATCTTAAACCATACATTGATGAAAGAGGTGCGTTGTCTACATTACCATGGCGTCACAGTATGGATGGAATGTTTGCCGTAAAAATTAGAAAATCTTTATGAAATTATTAAGAGATTATTTGTTCATTTTTGGAGGGATTGGAATTGTGGTGGCACTGTCATTCAACAATATCATTCTACCCCTGTATGTGAACTGGAATAATGAGATTCGAGTCCCTAGCCTCACCCATACTGATCTGAATAAAGCCACAAAGATTCTCAAAGAACGGACACTGGAATGGACGATCAAGGATACTATCTTCAGACGGGATATTCCCAGTGGATTTATCATGGATCAGTACCCTGAAGCCGGTCAAATGGTGAAGGAAAATAGGAAGATTCAACTCACGATTAACCTGCCGCCAGCGAAATTGGAAATGCCGGATCTTATTGCTATTACTGAACGCCAGGCGACGATAGCCCTGGATCGTCTTGGGTTGGTACTGGTGGAAACCCTGACAGATTCTTCAGATCAATTTGAACGTACAGTTGTGATGGAGCAATCCGTATTGGCTGGCATGCCCGTAGCTCCAGGTGATTCCATTACAATCACAGTGAGTCTTGGAAAAAGAAATCTAAAGAAAAGCATGCCTGATCTATTAAACAAGGGATTGGATGAAGCCAGACGAACACTTGAATCTCAGGGATTTCTATTGGGAGAGGTTCAAACTACAGAAAACTCTGATCTTTTACCCAATACTGTGGTTTCACAATCAGTGGCTGCAGGAAAAGAATTTCCTCGCGAACGGATTATTCAAGTCGATCTCATGATTACAGACGGCTTCTAGTGGCAATCAAAATGCAAGCACAAATTTCACCATCTGTTCTTTCTGCTGATTTTTCAAGACTGGGAGATCAGATCCAATCCGTGGCAGATAGTGGTGGGGAAGTATTGCATCTCGATGTAATGGATGGTCACTTCGTTCCTAATTTGACCTTTGGACCCCTGCTGGTGAAGGCCATGCGTAAGATGACCGACATGATTTTGGAAGCTCATCTTATGATATCAGAGCCTGATCTTTACATAGAGAATTTTATCAAAGCCGGTGCTGATATTATCCTGGTTCATCCTACGACCTGTTCATCTGTACAGGGCACTCTAAAAAACATAAAATCTTTAGGGGCACAAGCTGGCCTGGTTGTTAATCCTGATGAAAAACTATCCATTGTAGAACCCTATCTAGGCGAGATGGATCAATTGCTCATCATGTCTGTTGTCCCAGGATTTGGTGGTCAGTCATTTATGCCCGAAGTCCTCGATGATCTCCCAACAATGCGTCAAGCACTAATTGATAATAATGTGTTAGTGGAAATTGATGGTGGCATAAATAAATCAACCATAGGATCGGTGTTGAATAAGGGGATCAGCCGTTTTGTCGCTGGTTCAGCGGTCTTCAATGGCCATGGCTCTCCAGGAGATAATTTTAATACTCTCCAAACCTTAGTTACTGCAGGCAAATGAGTTTAGCAAAACTTCAAAGTCATGAGCTTATTCGTAAGGCTATACATTTGAGTAGTAGCATCATCCCGCTATCATATTGGTTCCTCTTTGAGAGACATTTTACATTGCAGGTTGTTATCTTTCTTGCTCTGGGTTTTCTTACTGCCGACTTTCTACGATTAAGATCCGATGGTATTGAGAAACTGTTCATGCGGATTTTTGGATCTGCTCTGAGACAGCATGAAAAGAAAAATTTAACAGGGGCAACCTACGTTTTCACAGGTTCTGTAGTTGCTATTTTTCTCTTTCCCAAGGAGATAGCCGTCCCTGCCTTATTGATCCTCTCTATATCCGATACGCTTGCTGCATTAATTGGAATACCCTTTGGGAAACATAAATTCCTAAAAAAATCAGCAGAGGGCAGCACAGCATTTTTTATCAGTACAGCAGTCATACTGGCAATATATTTTCCTGAAAGTATTATCATTAATATCATCATTGCAGCCATTGTCACACTCGCCGAAGCATATCCAATGAATCTGGATGATAATTTTCTTATTCCGATTTTGTCAGGTACATTACTTAGTCTCGCTAGTTTGCTATAGTTAGGTTCGTAATCCCAAGATGACCTTCCTAAATCCTATTTTTCTCTGGTTTCTCCCGCTGATTTCAGTCCCCATAGTCATTCATTTATTGGCAAAGCGAAAAAGTAAACTCATTGATTTCCCATCCCTGAAATTTTTAAAGCTATTGGAGCAGGACGCACTCCGAAAATTCAATGTGAAGCAGCTTATTCTGCTCATCATCCGTACGCTGATGATTCTGCTGATTATCCTCGCTTTCGCCAGACCTGGTCTTGACCGAGGTACTGGGTTCAGGTTGAATTCAGGTAGTATCGACCTCATGATTTTCGCCCTCGACAACACTGCCTCAAATCAATCCAATTTTGAGAATATAGATAGAGCCATGCTAGAGAATTTTAGTGATGAACTGAAGACCAAAGGGTTTAACATCGCCTATTGCGGATTAACTGATCTTCAACTTTATGATACCCCGGACGAAGTTACTGCCGAGTTCGCAGATATTTATCATGATGATTTTATCGCCGCATTTGATGAGCAGATCGATTTAGATCACTACGAAAGAAAATCCATTCTCTGGATAGGAGATGGTCAGGATGTACGGGATCGGATGGAAGAACTATCTGGGTGGAGTAAATATTTATTAATTACACCTGTGGCGAATGATGCTGCAATCAGCAATATCATACTTCCAGGGCAGGGTGTTCGGCTTGGTGATACCTATGAAATGACCATTGATTTAGGGCGTTCCATCGAATCTATTGAAGCACTTAGCCTGGAGCTTTTGATCAACGAGAAAAGACAGAATCAGCAGGTAGTTGAAGGGAATAAAAATTCGGTCCAAATGACAGGTCGCGTTGAAGAGGCTGGTTACCAGAGTGGTCGACTATTTCTGGCAACCGATGAAGCAAATTATAACAACCAAAGACATTTTATTCTGCCTGCAGAAGGTGAGATCCCAGTTCAAATATTGAGGTCGAAACAAATCCCCGACTTTTGGAAACTCATTAAATCTTCAGTTGAAGATCAACAATTGAACCTGGATATACGAGTTATGGATTACGCCGAAATTGACAATATGGATCTCAGCAGGGGGGGGACGGTCATTGTTGATGCTGCTGATAAACTTGCGCCCTATAACTGGGATCGGTTAGAAACATTTGTGGGTAGTGGGGGGCAGCTGATCTTGTTTGGAAATGGTGGCAGTGCTATGATGGAAATTATGGGGTTTAAATCCCAACTTATTGAAGATATCAATCCTCTTGCGCTGGGGCTCTATCTCACAGGCTCTTCAACCAAAACATTTAATTCAACTCCACTTCGGACCATTGTTGATCAGGATCGTCTTAAGGTATTCAAACGCTATAAAACAGAGGGAGATGAATTGGGAGAAACCTGGGTTCGCTATCTGGATGACCAGCCCTTTATGGGGTCCAGGAACCTGAAAGAGGGTAGGATAGTTTGGTTCAACACGGATTTTGGGATGAGTGCCAACAATCTACCTGTACTCGGTATGTTCCCAACATTGATCATTCAACTATCTCAATCTCAAGCTATAAAAGCTCAAACGGATTTGTATAACTCTTTTGTGGGTGACACTCTCCACTTTTTCCCACCACCACTTGCAAGCGAGAATAGTCCCTTTAGTGTCCAACGTCCAGATGGTACTACCGATTATCTTTCTCCTGATGTGAATTATGTACTCCATTACCCCAATACGAATTTACCAGGTATCTACAAATTGACACGGGGTCGGCAGGTATTGCAGTCGATAGCAGTGAACATCTCAAATCATGAGGCGCAAGCACATGGACCTGTTTATTCATTTGGGGATACAGATATATTCCTAAGTTCTGATGCATCTGAGATAACAGATGAGATATTGGATCAAGGGTCGAGTCTGGCTCTCTGGTCCTTCCTCTTTTTGGTAATTTTCCTCTTATGGCTGGCAGAAACTTATTTAGCCAGAATTAAAGCAACTTGGCGGCAAAATGTTTGAAACAACAGTCGAAAAAGAAAAAGCATTACTCATAGGGGTAGTTCACGGAGAACAATCAGTCTCTGATGTTGAAGAAAACCTGGTGGAGTTGGGTCTTTTAGCAACTACTGCTGGAGCCATCGTCAGTGGTGAGGTTATCCAGAAAAGAGCTACGGTTCATGCTGCACACTATGTAGGTAAGGGCAAGGTTGAAGAAATAGTCTCCAAAGTCGAGATGCTCAAAGTGAATCTAGTCATCTTTGATGATGAGTTATCTCCAGCTCAAACAAAAAATTTACAAAAGATGTTTGAAAAAGCACGGGTCATAGATCGAAGTATTTTAATTCTGGACATCTTTGTACGGCATGCCAGTAGCAAGGAATCCAAGACGCAGGTGGAATTGGCCCAGCTTCAATATCTGCTTCCACGACTTACGCGTGCCTGGACACACCTGGAAAGACAGCGTGGTGCTACATCAACTCGCGGTGGTATGGGAGAGACCCAGATTGAGATTGATCGCCGTCTTGTCCGGAATAGAATATCCATGCTCAAGAAAGACCTGATCAAAATTGAAACACAGCGGGATACACGACGCAAGCAACGCGAAGATATGTTCAAGGTTGCTCTTGTGGGATACACAAATGCTGGAAAATCCTCACTCATGAATCTTTTTTCAGATGCTGGTGTACTGGTAGAGGATAAGCTGTTTGCCACGCTGGATACCACGGTTAGAAAAATCTCAGTCCTGGATAACGAAATCCTCCTCAGCGATACGGTTGGTTTTATTCACAAATTGCCTCATCACCTGGTTGCGTCGTTCAAAAGCACACTGCAAGAGGTTCGGCTGGCAGATCTGATTCTTATTGTCATTGATCTCAGCGATCCACAGTATGAAAAGCATCTGAGGACCGTCAACGAAGTTTTAATGGATCTGGGTGTCTCTGAGAGTCAGACTTTAACTGTTTTCAACAAGATTGATCTAGTAACTGGCCAGGAAACTTTAGCAGGAGCGCTAAAAGAATATAGTGATGCTATTCCAGTGTCAGCCTTGCGTCAGGTCAATATCCAGCAGCTTGAAGAAAAAATTGTTGAAGTTCGGCTCAGTGGATATGTGGTAGAGACCTTAAAGCTAGACCATTCGCAACAAAAATTTCTGGCCTCCCTCCATCGCACTTCTGAGGTTCTCAATATCGATTATGAAGAGGACCATATTCTGGTAGAAGTTCGAGTCAGAGCCAGTGCCCTTGATCAAATAAGAAGAGAAAGCCAAAACGGATAGTCTGATAATGGCTGCACCGAAGATAGGTTTGGTCTTGGGGAGTGGAGCTTCCAGAGGGTGGGCACATATTGGTGTTATTGAAGCTCTGGAAAAACACGGAGTGGAGATTGGTGTCATTACTGGAGCCAGTGCCGGTTCTTTTATTGGAGCCGCTTATGCCGGTGGAGGCTTAGATCAGGTCAAGAAGTTTGCGCTGGATATGGATTGGAAAGCAGTATTGTCTTATCTCGACCTGGCCTTCCCTCGCTCGGGGTTTATCGAGGGTCATAAGGTGGCCGAACTAGTGGAGCTCTTTACTAAAATCGATCAATTTGAAGACCTGAATATTCCCCTTATCATGGTTGCCACAAATATGTTCACCGGAAAAGAGGTTACTCTCTCCCAGGGGAGCATTACTCAGGCACTTCGGGCCAGTATGGCGGTGCCCGGTCTGCTAACTCCAAAATTAATTAATAATGAGTGGCTGGTTGACGGTGGTGTTGTCAATCCTCTTCCCATTGACGTGTGTCAGAACGCCGGGGCAGACATTGTGATTGCTGTTGACATCAATTCTGAGCGGATAACCAATAAAAAGAACCCTCCTCAAGATGCGGATTGGGTCAAAAACTCGGAAAAGATGGAGAAGAAGAGATTAGAGGTCATTAAGTCCTGGACAGATAAATTTGGGTCAAGGGGCAAGACTTTGGGTTCTAAAATTGATCAGTGGTTCACACGAGAGGCACCTTCGCCACACATATTTGAGGTACTAGGATCATCTATTAATATCATGCAGAAGAAAATAGAAGAAATGAACCTGTTAACCCATACTCCAGATGTTCTCCTTTCTCCACGCTTAGGGGATATGAGTTTTTTCGACTTTGATCATGCAGAGCGAGCCATAGATGAGGGTTATAAGTGCGCTGAAAAATCAATGCCACAAATTCTCTCAAAAATTGATGATTTTTCGAGTCAAAACTGATATTCGCCTAATAAAATCGAATCTCAAATAATTTATTTTCCAATTCTAAATGTTTTACTGAATAATCTTTTGCGAATCGAAGCAAAAGGCACTTTATTTGCACTTCTCTTTTTTGGAGAGTGAACGCTAGAAAGTGAGTTTGAAATATGGCAAATGAATCACCAAGTAAAAAGGCTCTTGCTGTCCTGAAAGAGCAATATGCTGATAAATTTGTTTCCGTAAATCAGGCCATTAGATCGATTCACAGGGGTGACAGAATATTTGTTCATACAGCCTGTGGCGAGCCTCAATATCTCCTAAGATCTCTTGTAGAATATATTGAATCAGAACCAAAAGCAGTCTTCGATGCCGAGGTGCTGCAGGTCTGGTCTCTGGGATTAGCTCCTTATACTCAGGAGAAATACAAACACAATTTCAGACACAATTCATTCTTTATTGGTAGTAGCACCAGAACTGCAGTAAACAGCGGTCTTGCCGATTACACACCCATATTTCTTTCAGAAATTCCCAAACTTTTCCAGAGGGGACACGTTCCTGTTGATGTGGCACTCATTCAAACTTCATGTCCAGACCCCCACGGTTATATGAGTCTGGGCGTCAGTGTCGATATCGTTAAAGCAGCCACTGAAAAAGCGCAGACCATTATCGTACAGGTAAATCCCAGAATGCCCAGGGTCCATGGTGATGGATTTATTCATATCTCAGATGTTGATTATGTGATTTACCATGAAGAACCTCTGTTGGAATATGAAGATGAACTTGATGATGATGTTGCAGATAAAATTGGAAAATATGTCGCTACCTTGATTGAGGATGGTAATACGATTCAAGTTGGCTACGGCTCTCTGCCAAATGCCATTCTGGCAAATCTTGGTGAAAAAAAACATTTGGGTGTTCATACTGAACTCCTGGGAGATGGACTGGTAAAATTGATGAAATCCGGAGTGGTGGACAACTCCGTTAAGTCTATTAACAGGGGCAAGACAATTGCCACTTTCAGTATGGGTTCAGCGGAAACCTATGATTATCTCCACGATAATCCTTTCATTGAATTCAAAACTGTGGATTACACAAATGACCCCAGGGTAATTGCCCAACATGATGACATGACTGCGATTAACTCTGCGCTTGAGATCGACCTCACTGGTCAGGCAACTGCCGAGTCATTGGGAAAAGTGTTCTACAGTGGTATTGGCGGCCAGGCAGATTTTATGCGCGGGGCAATTCTGGCCAAAAAGGGAAAAACTATTCTCACCATGCCCTCTACTGCAGAAAATGGAGAAGTATCGCGTATTGCTACCTTCCTCAAGGCTGGCGCTGGTGTAACCCTTAATCGAGGTGATGTCCACTACGTGGTTACAGAATACGGTATTGCCTATCTCCATGGAAAAAATATTCGAGAGCGAGCCATGGAGCTGATTTCCATTGCTCACCCCAAATTCAGGGCAGAATTGATCCGCAAGGCCAAAAAACGTAATCTGATTTATCAGGATCAGGCCTTTATTGCTGGAAAAGCTGGGGAATATCCTGAAAAGGTTGAGACGTATAGAACCACATCAAGTGGTGTTGAGGTTTTCATTCGTCCTGTAAAGATTAGTGATGAACCACTCTTGAAGGACTTCTTTTATTCGCTTTCAGATGCAAGTCTACAGCGAAGATTCATCTCTGAACGCAAAGATATGCCCCATGAACGACTTCAAGATTTTGTGGTGATTGACTATACCAGTGAGATCATCCTCTTGGCTTTCACTCAAAAGGATGGGGCTGAACAACTGGTTGGTATTGGACAATATGCAATCATCGGTTCAACACATACTGCGGATGTGGCCTTTGTAATCGGAGATGATCACCAGGAATTGGGAATAGGCAAGGAGTTGTTGAAATACTTGACTCTTTTAGCCAAGAAACAAGGTCTGCTTGGATTTACTGCAGACGTTATAATTAGTAACGCACGGATGATGCGCCTGTTCGAAAGTATGGGCTTTGACGTGCAGAAACATATTTCAGATGGAATGTACGAAATGAAGATGACATTTCTGGAGAGTAAGTGATAGTGCAAAAACCCGATATAAAATATTTATTTGAACCAGAATCTATTGCGGTGATTGGTGTCAGCCAGGAGCCAGGCAAAATTGGCTACAAAATTCTGGAGAATATGCTTTACGTAGGATACAAGGGAGATATATATCCAGTTAATCCAAAGGGCGGGCACGCTCTAGGATATGATATTCTCAAGAGTATCGAAGATGTTGAAGGTGAAGTTGATGTAGCTGTGATAGCAATTCCTGCTCGCTTCGTGTATGACGCTGTTGTGAGTTGTGCCAGGAAAAATGTGAAAATGCTGGCCATTATTTCATCTGGATTTTCAGAAATTGGAAATCTTGAAGAAGAGCAGCGTGTATTGAATTACGCACGAGCTCATAATATGAGAATATTGGGACCAAACATTTTTGGGCATTATTCTTCAAAGGTTGCTCTGAATGCGACTTTTGGGCCACGGGATATCCGTGAGGGCAATGTGGCCATAATAACTCAGAGTGGTGCTCTGGGAATTGCCATGATTGGTAAAACCGCCGTCCAGAATATTGGCTTGTCTTCCATTATTTCGGTTGGGAATAAGACTGATATCAATGAAGCAGACCTCCTGGAGTATCTCATTACCCAGGACGAGACAAAAATCATCCTGATGTATATCGAAGGTATCCAGGAAGGTGAGCGTCTCGTCAAAGTATTAAAGCACGCAACCAAGATTAAACCGGTCATTGTAATCAAATCGGGTCGCTCAAAGCGTGGCGCTGTCGCTGCAGCCAGTCATACTGGTTCATTAGCTGGTTCGGATAAGGTTTTTGATGCAATTATGCGTCAGTGCGGTGTACTGCGAGCTGAGAGTATTCAGGAAGCGCTTGAATGGAGCAAGTTTCTCTCACATTCAGCAGTCCCCAAAGGTCCCAACGGGATCATCATTACCAATGGTGGTGGTGTTGGTGTTATGGCCACTGATGCGTGTGAAAAGTATGATATTAAGCTCTATGATGATCAGGATAAATTGAAGGAAACCTTCGAAAGTGTTGCCCACGGATTCGGTTCAACAAAAAATCCCGTGGATATAACTGGAGAAGCATCCAAAGCTGATTATGTGAAAGCACTCCAGGAAGCCCTGGTCGATGACTCCATTCATTGTGTCATGGCACTCTATTGCGAAACTGCTATGATGGATTCTCAGGAATTGACTGAGATGATTGATGAAATGTACGAGCAGTATCAGGCCAAGGGTAAACCTATCACATTTTCTGTTTTTGGCGGCGAACTTACAGAAATTGCTATTTCAGCCCTCCATAAGAAGAATGTTCCAGTTTACCGGGATGTCTATGATGGTGTATCCTGTATGGGTGCGATTCAGTCCATCCGGAAAGTTCAGTCATTTGAAGAAGCCGAACCTGTTACGGCTGAGATTGATGTAGAAGCCATCGATACAATTATTGATAGTGCACTGGCAGACGGAAGAACCTTCCTGCTGGCTGAAGAGGGACAGGGTTTGTTGAATGCTGCTCAACTCCCTGGTCCACGTGGTGGGGTGGTGCAATCTGTTGAAGCTGCTGTGAAGCTTGCCGATGATATTGGATATCCCGTTGTCATGAAAGTGGTGTCCAGAAACATCCTCCATAAAAGTGATGCTGGTGGTGTGCTTCTTGATCTAGATAATCCTGAAGAAGTCATTGATGGTTATCAGACCATCATCCACTCCTGTAAGGCTAATGTACCCAACGCCATTATTGATGGTATTGAGGTTGTGGAACAAATTACGGCTGGTACAGAAGTCATCATTGGCGCTCGCAGAGATGCTAATTTTGGCACCACGATCATGTTTGGTCTCGGTGGTATATATGTTGAAGTGATGAAGGATGTCGCTTTTAGAGCCGTACCGCTTTCAAATCGGGAGCTTAGGTCAATGATTAAGGAGATTCGCTCATATCCACTGCTGTTGGGTGTAAGGGGTGAAGCTCGCAAAGATATTGAAAGTATTATTACAGCCCTGGAAAAGGTTGCCAGTCTGATCAGCAAAGTTCCCAGGATTACTGATATTGAAATCAACCCCATGGTGGTCTATGAACAAGGTTCTGGCGCCCGCGCGGTAGATATTCGTGTATTATTGTCTGATGATAAAAAGGATTCACCCCAATGAAAAATATAATTGTAACATCAATCCGGAAAGATGCCGGAAAAACAAGTGTCATTGTTGGTTTGGCCAAAAACTCATCCAAGAAAATGGGATATTTGAAGCCCTTTGGTGACAGGTTGTTGTACCGCAAAAAACGTCTTTGGGATTTTGATGCAGCCGTGTGTACTGCTGCCATGAAAGCCGATGAATCACCTGAAGAGATGAGTATTGGTTTTGATCACTCCAAGCTGAGATTCATGTATGATGAAAAAACTACTGCTGAGAAGGTACGCGAAATTGCTGCTCACAATTCTCAGGGCAAAGAGATTATGCTCATCGAGAGTGGCAAAGAATTGACACGTGGCTTATCCGTTCATCTCGATGCAATTTCCCTCTGCAAATATCTAGATGGCGAACTGTTGGTTATTCTAAGCGGAACCAACGATCAAATTATGGATGATGCCTGTGCCCTAAAAAAGACAATTGATCTAGGGGATGTAAAGCTGGCTGGGGTCATTATTAACAAAGTTCATGATGTTGAAGACTTTAAGGCAGTCTATACCGATCATTTTGAAGCATTGGAACTCCCCGTCCTGGGGATTATCCCATATGCTGAGGATCTCACTAAACCTTCCATGCGTTTTCTTGCTGATCTTTTCTTCGCAAAAGTATTGACAGGGGAAAAAGGGCTGAAAAACACGATCAAGGATGTCTTTGTAGGTGCCATGTCCGCCGATGCAGTACTACGCATGCAACGTTTCAATAAGGAATCAAAACTTGTTATCACTAGTGGTGATAGAAGTGATATGATCCTGGCTGCGCTGGATAGTCAGGCTGCTGGTATTATTCTTACGAATAACATCCTTCCTCCACCAAACATCCTTGCCAGAGCATCAGGGACAAACGTTCCTCTATTGCTGGTTGCTCAGGACACCTTCCAGGCTGCCAAAAAGGTAGACAATCTGGTCTCATTATTATCTAAAGATGATGATGAAAAGATGGAACAGCTGGCTAGTATGATAAAAGATCATGTTGAGGCTACGACTATTAGCTGATCTCTGGCTAATCAGGATTAAAAGGCAATCCTGAGGGGTTGCCTTTTTTGTTGTTATGTGGTGATGTTTGTGAAAGACATCAGTCAATTCTGTGAAAATGCTTCAATTTTGCAGATATTCCTTTGCCTCTCCACCCATGAGATTCATATTAAGAAAGTCGAATTAGAATTTGAGAGAGTAATATGAAGAAAATATTGAAGTTTGGTGGCTCATCAGTTGCTAACGGGGAAAGCATCCGTCAAGTTGCTTCTATTATCGAAAACACACTAAACGCAGGGGATGATGTATTTGTTGTTCTTTCAGCAATGCGCGGTGTTACTGATGCACTTATCGAGATTGCCATAGGTACACGTGAAGGGCAATATGTCGAGCCCAAACTTCAGGAAATCAATGAATTGCATGAAGAGGCCATCTTGGAGTTGGGACTTGATTCGGATTTCGCCCTTGTCACAACTTTCGGTCAATATTCATCTCAAATTATAGATCATTTACCCAACTGTCCCGGTCCCAGCATAGATTTCAATATGTGGAAGGATAGTCTTCTGTGTTTTGGTGAATTATTCTCAGCTAAGATCCTAAGTGCCTTTCTCAAAAAAAGTAAAATTGATACTGAAGTACTTGATGCACGCAAAGTGGTGGTAACTGACAGTAATTATGGCAATGCCTATGTTCATTACCAGAAGTCATATGATCGCATTAGAGAGTATGTCATGAACCGTAGTCGTCTCCAGGTAATCACAGGATTTCTCGGTGCCAATGAGTACGGAAATACATCCACTCTAGGTCGAAGTGGATCTGATTATTCAGCCAGTATATTTGGTGCCGCCCTTAATGTTGATGAAATCGAAATCTGGACCGATGTAGATGGTATTCTTACTGCCAATCCCAATCTGGTGGATAGACCCATCTCAATTGCAGAATTGACCTATGAGGAAGCTATGGAGCTGGCTCATGCAGGTGCAAAAGTCATCTTTCCACCGACCATGATTCCTGCCCTTTACAAACGAATTCCCATTACCATTAAAAATACTTTTCATCCAGAAGCTCCAGGGTCGCGTATATCTCAGGATCGAGTTCTTGGGGGTGAAGTAACTGTAGGTCTCTCATCAGTTTCACATGTCTCTATGATACGTCTCCAGGGAGCAGGAATGGTTGGGGTTAAGGGTATCAACGCCCGTTTATTTACCTGCCTTGCCGATAAGGGGATTAGTGTTATGCTGGTTTCCCAGGCCTTTAGTGAACACTCCACTTGTTTCGCTCTTAAACCAGATGAAACAGAAAAGGCGGTTCTGGCCATTGAGGATGAATTCTCCAAAGAATTTAAAATGAAGTATATCGATAAAATTCGTGTAGAGAGCGATCTTTCTTTGGTTGCCGTCGTCGGTGAAGGAATGCAAACCACACCAGGAATTGCTGGTGTCATATTTGAAGTTTTAGGGCGAGAACGCATCAATGTTGAAGCTATTGCTCAAGGGTCCACTAAACGGAATATCTCGTTTATAGTGGGTGATATGGACGTTAAAAGGGCAATTCAAGCCCTACATCGAAGATTGTTCGAGACTGTTTGACGATGAAAAAGAAAATCGCCATAGGAATATTGGGGGCCACAGGCGTTGTTGGTCAGAATTATTTACGTTTGCTAGCCGACCATCCCTGGTTTGACATAGTAGATCTGGCAGCCTCATCCCGCTCTGCAGGAAAAACATATGAAGAAGCGGTGGGGGAGCGCTGGTTAATGGATTCGTCCATGTCTGATGACTATAAGAATTTGGTGGTGCGAGATGTCACTGACTATGCAGCTATTCCAGCCGATGTAAAGATATTTTTCTCTGCCACAGAACTCGGGGACAAGCAGGCCACCAGGGATTTCGAGTTTGCCTATGCTGACCAGGGATATCCTATTGTGAGCAATAGCTCAGCCAACCGATGGACACCGGATGTTCCTATGGTCATTCCTGAAATTAATGGGGATCATCTTGAGATTCTTCACAGCCAGCAAAGGAATAGAAATTTTCCTGATAGTGGATTTGTGGCAGTAAAGCCTAACTGTTCTGTTCAATCATATCTGGTGGCGATTCACGCACTCAACCAGGCAGGCTATCCCGTTGAGGAGATCCTGGTAAACACACTCCAGGCGCTTTCAGGGGCTGGCTACAAAGGTCTTACTGAGCTTGAGCGTAGAACCACTGTCAATCCGCTGATACCAGGGGAGGAAGAGAAGACAGAGAATGAACCATCAAAAATCCTGGGGTTGTTGGAAGATGATAAAATTATTCCCGATTACTCCATGGATGTATCGGCTTTATGCACTCGAGTACCTGTCATTGATGGGCACACCGCTCTGGTTTATCTGAATTTTGCTAACGAGGTACCTTCACTAGACGAAATAGTGAAGATCTGGTCAGAGTTTACAGCACTACCTCAAGAACTGAAACTTCCTTCCGCTCCTCAGCCACCCATTGAATTCAAAGTTGATCCAGATAGACCTCAGGTTGGATTGGACGTGGATAATGGAAAAGGAATGGCAGTCAGCATCGGTCGTCTTGCTGAAGATAAATTTTTTGATATCCGTTTTGTAGCGCTTTCCCACAATACAGTCCGCGGTGCTGCTGGTGGAGCAATTCTTACTGCTGAGTTGTTGGTGGAAAAGGGCTATATCAAGGGCTGACTCAACACCTGACTTAAGTCAGGTGTTAATATGAGCGGAGAGGGAGGGATTGCCTGAGCGTCGCTACGCTCCCTCGGCTTACTCCACTAGTTACTCTCGTTCCGTTTCGAACCCTCATGCTGGGGGATAGTTCCCTTTAGGTTCGAGTATATGGGTCTGGGGAAGAAATGCGGAGAGGGAGGGATTCGAACCCCCGGTACCCTAAGGTACGCTGCATTTCGAGTGCAGTGCATTCAGCCGGACTCTGCCACCTCTCCATTTATCAAATCTTTCGTATCAATATAAATCTACGGTTTATGGCAACAACGCCTTAAGAATGATTACTTACGGGTCGCGCTAAAAAAGCTATCCAGGATGCCCTTGCACTTGTGCTCTAGAATCCCACCGATAATTTCGACCTTGTGATTCAGGAATTTTCCTGAACAAAGTTGAACTGCTCCACCACAACCTCCATGCTCATGGTCATCAGCACCGAAAACCACCTTGGGAATCCTGGCATTTAGAATAGCACCAGCGCACATGGGGCAGGGTTCAAGCGTCACATAGATGGTTGCATCCTTCAAACGCCAATCCTCAATGTGATTAGCAGCTGCTGTGATAGCCAGAATTTCTGCGTGGGCCGTAGGATCATGCAATGATTCGCGCTGATTGTAACCTTTACCAATAATCTGATTATTCAGAACCACGATGGCTCCAACTGGTACTTCTTTGCGCGCAAAGGCTTTTTCTGCTTCTCTGAAAGCCTGTTCCATCCAATGTGCATGAGAGTCAGTGTTTAACAGGGAAATACCTTGAGATTCCATATCCATATCAATTCTTGTTCAGAGCTGGATTGAAGGGGTGAGCTTTGATCTGTCCATGTGAAAGTTCATGTAGATCCCATGAGAAAGCATCTGACTTATCTTTCTTTATTCTCAATCGAATTTTTACACTTTCACCATAATCCTGATCAAGCAGGCGAGCCTCGTAGGTTTCTATCAGTCGATACACCAGATTGGCATGTTCAAAATCACATTCACACTCCAATGAAACCCTGGGAACAAAGGTCCGTTTTTTTAAAAGTGGGAGGGCTTCATGAACCACGCCGCTATAGGCACGCATCAAACCGCCTTTGCCCAGCTTGGTGCCACCAAAATATCGGGTTACAACTGCCAGCACGTTGGTTAGGTTTGCACCAACTAAGGTTTGATAAATAGGCTTCCCAGCCGTTCCAGCTGGTTCACCATCATCGCTGACACGCCAGACTTCTTCGTCACCAACGCCAATACGCCAGGCAAAACAATGATGATTGGCTGTATACTCCCTTTTCTTAACCTCAGTGAGTAATAGGGAAACTTCCTCTTCAGTTTTCAGCGGGAAAATGTCGGCTATAAATCTGGAGGCCTTAATTTTATTCTGGTGCTGGCAAGTTTCAATGGGTTGGACATAACTTATATCGCTCATTTCAATACCGTAAATTTCCTTGTCATCACAGTCTCAGCTGTCTCGATCTGAACAAAATAGAGTCCAGCGGGGCTAGAGACCGGGACTTGTAGGTCGACCACCTTCACACCCTCAGAACGCATCTGACGCTCACTATAAACAAGTTGTCCAAGGAGATTGAATATATTGATGTTAACTGTACCAGGCTGAGCCAACATGAAACTCACTTGGGGATGATCTAACCTGGGAATGCAGGGATTCGGCCAGATTGTTTGAATAACATTTTCAAGGGGTAGGGCATTGCCCTCAAAGGTGAGCTTATATAGAAAATCTGATTCACGATCACCATTGACCATAGGGAATATGAGGTAATCCAGACTACTTACGTTTTCACAAAGTGTCCAGTAATCACCCACTGCCGATTTGAGAGAAGAGCCATCTTCAAAGCTATGTTTGGTGAGGAAGACACGCTGATCCTCATTTAGGGCATCTCCTCGAACATAAAAATCACTAAAACTGGGGATGGTGAACTTGCGAAATGATATTTCAAAAGGATCCATGAAGAAATCGAATTCTGCAGGATAAGTGATGGGTAATGCATATTCGTGAAGCCCAACTTCACTCAGATCTGCTGCATCTGGATAGTACATATTGCTGACAGCCCTGGAACCTGTAAAGACGTTATAGAGCGCGTATTTTCCTAAGGCATCAGATAAACTAGAACTCCAGGAAGATGAACTGAGCACAATATCCAGATTGTCAGTAGCCTCACGTCCAGACAATGCTTCCCAGATATCTAGCATGATGTGTTTTCCACCTGAAGTACCATATTCTATGTCCAGGATTTGACCGAATAGACCATGACCATAGGAGAATGCGAATCCATATCGATCATCATTGAGGCTTGGGAAGTTAGTTTGTCTAAAATTGTCATCAACGTAGGCATGGTAATCATCGATCTCGGGATAGCACTTCTCTTCCATCCATGTACTGGAAATTTCGTACCAGTAGGCATTGGAGGAAACTGGTTCAAAGGGATAGGCATATCTCAACTGCACCATATGGAAGAATTCATGGGCGATGGTAACCCGCAGTGCGGCAAGTCCACTGGTAGCATAACTGCTCTCTGTGTAATCATTGTCAATCACAAGATAGGTCATTGATGGGGCTGAGTTCCCAAAATAGGTCATTCCATAAAAAGACCCATTCCAATCTCTGATATATACATCTAACTCATCTCCATCTATGCCGTTGTCAGGTAGGGGTGGCAGGAAGCCAAGATCATTCACAAGCACAGCATAGGCTGAATCTGCTGCCAGAGCAGCTTCCAGGACATAATTAGGTGTACTGGAATCTCCGGCATTTGCTACAGCATGTTCTCCAGTCCTGGTAAAATGAACTCTGAAGTGACCTTTTGGGCTGACCATGGATTCATCAAGCAGGGATTCATCAAATTGTGGGATATCTCGGTCACCGCTTCGTGTCACATGTGTTTCAGCATGAGGCATGGTGGCGAATCCGCATTTATGTGCAAGATTGCTCTGCCCCAGGGCACTAGCGAGCAAAAGGATGATTGAGAGGAGATAACGCATGAACTACTTTTTCCGGAATGCGATCCGGATAGGGACACCTTCAAACCCAAACTGCTCACGGAAGCGATTTTCGATATAGCGTTTGTAGGCAGTTTTGATCAGATCAGGATGATTTGTAAAAATAACTATCACAGGTGGTTCAACGGCTACCTGGGAGCAATAGTTCAATTTTATTTCTTTACCGTGAGGAGACGCCGGTTGTAGTCTGGCCACTGCATCTTCAAGGAACAGGTTCAACTGCCTGGTTTGAATGCGTTTTTGTTGCTCCTCGTGAATATTTTTGACGAGATCGACCAATTTGAAAATCCGTTTTCTTTCCAGGGTGGAAATAAACTGGATGGGATAGTGCCTTAATTCAAACATATCATCAATAAGACCCTGCTTGACATCCCGCATGGTATTGGTCTCTTTTTTAATAAGATCCCACTTGTTGACACCTACGATCAGACCTTTTCCCGCAGCAAGTACTTCTTCCATGACCCTGGCGTCATGGGATACAAAACCTTTCTCAGCGTCAATTAAAACAATTACGACATGCGCGCTTTTGATGGCTTGCTGAGTCCTGATAGTACTGTAGTATTCGATTGAATCAGTGACCTTGGCTTTTCGTCGCAAGCCTGCTGTGTCAATCATCTCATAGGATTGTCCAAAGTAATTGAAGGTGGTATTGATGGAGTCTCTTGTCGTACCGGGGATATCTGTGACGATCTGTCTATCGATGCCCAGTAGCGCATTTGTAAGGCTGGATTTTCCAGCATTGGGCATTCCCACGATGGCAAAACGTATCACATTTTCATCAACGGTTTCTTCAATTTGAATTTCACCAAAGGTGGACACGACTTTATCCAAAGCATCACCGATACTGCGACCATTGAGAGCACTTACTGGAAATACTTCTCCAATGCCTAACTGATAAAAAACATGAGCCTGGTTTTCAACAGTAGCATTATCTGCCTTATTGGCCAGGAGAACCAAAGGTTTCTTGGATCTTTTGGCTTTTTTAACAATTTCTTCATCTTCCCAGGTGATCCCCACAACGCTATCAACCATGAGCATGATGACATCCGCCTCATCTATGGCGGTGAGGGCCTGTTTCCTGACCTCTTTATCAATAACATCTTGGCTACTGGGAATGTATCCGCCAGTATCTACAAGAAAGAATGAGTGTCCCGCCCAATCAGTTTCCATGGCAACGCGATCACGGGTGACCCCTTCCTGCTCATGTACGATTGAGAGACGCTTCCCTACAATTCGATTAAAAAGTGTCGATTTGCCCACATTGGGTCGTCCGACTATGGCTACAATGGGTAATCTTAGCTCCATGGGCTTAGTATCTCCAACATATCTTCATGGTGGATATACACAGGTACACCCAGTTTCTTTTCAATTTCATCACGTGTATGATCATCCAGTGTAATCCCATCTTCGCTAAACATGCGATAGGAGAGATACACAGCATCCACATTCGTTTTTCCCATCAATTGTGTGACCAGATCGCGAGCTGGTACCAATCCCGTAACTGTGACAGTGTCAGCACCTAACCATTCATTCAGAATAGGGACTATTTCATATTCTAGATTCTCGATTCCATCAAGCGTCGAAGCTATGGTATCTTTGAGGAAGGGATAGCCGAGTATTCCGGTGGCAAAAACCAAACGGGTCGGTTTTTTCAAAGTTGAAGGCAACATGGGAATGCTGGCATTAAAACGGTTCGCAAAATCTCGGCATTGCCCAACACCATTCTCAACCATGGAAAAATCACCATAGTAATTGTCATCAGGAATTGGCAGGTCAGCCAGGATAAAAAATTCATCACTGAGTAGTACAAAATTCTCGAATCCAGGGACCTTGAATTTCTGCTGCTCAATTTCAAACCATTGTATGAATGCTTTAGCAGTCTCTGGTGTATAGGAAGTCAAATCAGGCTCATTGTCTCGATACTTTGTTAAACCCACTGGAACAATTGATATGGATTGAACTCCTGGAGCCATTTTGATAAGATCATTTATGGTCTGGAGGAGTATGTCGCCGTCATTCCAGCCCGGGCACAATACAATTTGAGTATGTAACTGAATTCGGTTAGCAGTCAAATATTCAAGTTTTTCTGCCAGTTTGTCATCCTTACCGTAAAGCAGCATTTTACGTCGTGTCTCAGGATCGGTGACATGCACACTTATATACAGTGGACTGAGTTGTTGCTCAATCACACGTTCCAATTGACTGGGACCCATATTCGTCATGGTGATATAATGACCGTGTAAAAAACTGAACCGGAAATCACCATCCTTGAAATTGAGGGCTTCTCTCACGCCTGGGGGATTTTGGTGAGCAAAACAGAATACACAATTGTTGGCGCAGGATCTGATCTTCATCGGTTCAACTACTATACCGAGTTCCTCATCCAGGCTTTTCGTGATATTTATTTCTCGAGAAATTCCAGCTCTCAGGATATTTAATTTGAGATCTTCGTCGGCTGAATAAAACGCGTAATCTATCTCATCAGATATCTTGCGATCATTTATGGATAACAAATTATCACCCACCTGAATACCCATGGCTTCAGCAGGTGTTTTTGGAGTAATGGCTACAATATTCATCGCGTGAATATATTCAGTACCCTATGGCGATGAAACGTTTTGATCATCCATCCCGAGCTTATTAGTACTCTGTTTGAAGCTAATAATTTCAGGCTTTTTTTCCCCTTCAACTAAATATTTGAATAATCATTGAATCCCTCATTGTGAACTGGCAGGGAGCGTCTAAATTTTCCGCCATGTTGTCGGTATTTATCTATTAGAGGTGATAATATGTCAATCCTTCCCTTTTGCGGGACGATTTATAACCCTGAAAAATTTCCGAATCTATCCGATGTAATAGCCCCTCCCTATGATGTAATCACTCCTGAAGAAAGACGGTTTTTTCTGTCTCGGTCACGTTTTAATAGTGCTCGTCTCATTTTGGGTGATGAAAAGAGTGGTGACTATTTCGAAGATGAATTCTATGAAGGAACTCGGGATCTGATGAAGAAGTGGCATGAAGATGAATCTTTATGCAAACGTGAACAACCCGGACTATTCTTTCTGCACCAATTTTTTACTGGACCTGATGGAGAACAGCATATCCGTAAAGGCTTTATTGCGCTAATGCCGCTGGCTCCTTATGGAGCGGATACTGTGCGGGCTCATGAGAAAACCCATGCTGGAGCCATAAAAGACAGACTTCGATTAACCACAGTGACCAAAACAAACTTTTCTCAAATCTTCTTCACATATCAAGACACAGATAATAAAATCATCAACTTGCTCGATGAATCCCTGTCGAAAGCCGTACTTAAAATGGATGGCAGGAACGAAGACACTGGTGTAGAAAATATCTGTTATTTGATTGAAGATGAGGATGTGATTGCCGAAGTCCAGGACCTGATGGATGATAAGCCCGTCTTTATCGCCGATGGACATCACCGCTATGAAACTCATAGCCAGTATCAGCGACAACGCCTGGATGAAACTGGTTTTTCAGAGATTGATGCAAACTACATCATGGGCTATTTCTCATGTTCACAGGATAAGGGATTAAAAGTTTATCCGACTCACAGAACGCTGAGAGGCTTGCCCGAATTCTCATATCAAATCCTTATGGACAAACTATTCGAATATTTTGATATCCTCAAAATGGATATTGAAGATGTGGAATTAGGACATGACCATCGCACACTTATCATGGCTAACTCTGAAGGAGAACCTATTGCGCTAAGACTCAAAGATGAGGCTTTCAATGATCTTCGTCATCGTCTGGTGGACCCCATTTTAGCCGAGATGGATACGGTTATCCTGGAGGAAATCGTATTAAAGGGCATCCTCAAATTGACGGATGATGATTTTGATCATCATCGTTATATAGAGTATCACAGGGATATCGATGGCTACTGGGAAGCTTTGCGCTCAGGGAGTCAGGTTGGATGGATCATGAATTATCCTGACAATAACATTTTATTCGAGATAGGGGGACGAGGTCTTCGACTTCCACAGAAAAGCACCTATTTCTTTCCAAAGCTTCCTACAGGTATTGTTTTTAGAGAACTGGAGGATTAGTCAGGCATGAAACCAAAATTATTTATTCCGGGACCAACCCATGTGGAGCAGGATGTCTTGGATGCACTGGCCCAATATCCCATCGGCCACCGGACATCTGACTATCGCGAGTTACAGTCCAAGGTCGTGTCAGGAATCAAGGAGTGTTTGTATACAAATCAATCCGTTTTGGTTTCTACCAGCTCAGCGACAGGTCTTATGGAAGCGGGTGTCCGGAATCTAAGCAAGCGCAAAGTCGCTAACTTTGTTTGTGGCGCATTTTCAAAGAAACAGGCAGCGATCACCAAAGCCTGTGGTCTGAATCAGAATGTGTTTGAGGTTGAGTGGGGACAGGCGATTACCGCAGATTTTGTGGATGGTGTTCTCGCCAGAGGGAACTATGATCTAGTTACTGTGGTTTTCAATGAGACCTCCACCGGTGTCATGAATCCCCTGGAGGAAATTGGGGCAGTTGTCAAAAAATATCCCGATGTGCTACTCATGGTTGATGCTGTGAGCGGTATGATGGGGGCTCCCATAAAGGTCGACGAGTGGGGTGTTGATATGGCACTGGCAAGTGTGCAAAAAGCTTGGGCATTGCCACCTGGTTTTGCCGTTACATCGCTATCTGATCGTGCGCTGGAGCGTAGCCGTTCAATTCCTGACTCTCAGAAGGGCTTTTATTTCGATTTTGTGAGGATGCATAAAGCCGGTGAAAAGTCTGAGACCCCAGTTACACCTAGTATTCCACATTTGTATGGCCTTTCTAAACAATTAGACAGAATAAAGGCTGAAGGGCTGGAAAACAGGTTTGCCAGACATAAAGAGATGGCAAATAGAGTCCGCGAATGGGGGAAAGATAGATTTGGACTTTTTGCCCAGTCTGGTTATGAATCTGACACTCTGACCTGTTTTGGTAATAAAGCTGGCATTGATCTGATAGCACTCGCCTCAGAGATGAAATCAAAGAATTATCTTATCTCAGGTGGGTATGGTGATTTGAAAGGGAAAACCTTCAGACTTGCCCATATGGGAGATTTGCAGATGGAAGATATTAATGATGTACTTGCTGTTTTAGACGAGGTCATTGAATCCTTATGACAAAGAAAATTCTGATTACTGATCCGCTTTCACCTGCTGGCAAAGAAGTACTGGAAAATGCTGGTCTTGAAGTAATAGAAATTCTGGACCAGGATGTTGAAAAAATGGATTCAGCTTTACCTGAAGTCGAAGGCTGGATCATCCGTAGTGGCACCACAATTGGAGCCGAAGAGATTGGCAAAGCTTGCTGCCTAAAGGCTATTGGTCGAGCTGGTGTTGGGGTTGACAATATTGATATAGAAGCCGCTACTTCTCATGGGGTAGTTGTCATGAATACACCAGGGGGCAATACGATCTCGGCTGCAGAACATACGGTCGCTCTGATGATGTCACTTGCCAGAAACATTCCATCAGGTGATAGCTCAATGAAAGCTGGTAAATGGGACCGCAAGGCACTGGTGGGAACCGAGCTTAATGGCAAGACGCTAGGACTGGTTGGTCTTGGACGAATCGGCCAGGAAGTTGCTCGACGCGCCCTGGGTTTGCAGATGAAGGTGATCGGATATGATCCCTATGTCGCTCAAGATCAGTTGGTTGTCAAGGATATTGAAGTACAGACTCTTGAAGAAGTCCTTCTGGCTTCAGATGTGGTTTCACTCCATCTACCTCGTACTGAAGATACCCTCAATTTGATTAGCACGCCTGAATTGAAAAAAATGAAATCAACGGCAACGCTTATCAACTGTGCTCGAGGTGGCCTGGTGAATGAGTCTGACCTGGCAATGGCACTAAATGATGATGTCATCGCTGGTGCAGCCGTCGATGTTTACACAAGCGAGCCTGCTGTAGATAATCCACTGGTGGGAGCAAAAAATATAGTTCTAACACCTCATTTGGGTGCGAGTACCCGTGAAGCAGGTGAGAATGTTGCGGTTCAGGTAGCTACCCAACTCAAAGAATACCTCATTGATGATCATTTGAGTAATACCATTAATTTGCCCATATCCGATATGAGCATTTTGAAAACCATTGGCGGCTCATTGGACTTGGCTAATAAGTTGGGCAATTTGCAGCACGCTTTACACCAGGCTGGGATCAAATCCATCCGACTCAGTTATAATGGTGACTCAGAGCATATCAAACCTTTGCTATACACTGCTTTTGAAGGAGTTATGCACGACCGTTTCGATGGGACAATCAATCTCATCAATGCCAAATCCATTGCGAAATCTCGTGGAATTGCCCTGAGCACCCTTTCTGATCCACATGTTAGCCAGGTTCAGAATGTTGTGGCTGTCAAGGTGGAATCAGCAGATGGGGCTGTTTGGGAAATGTTAGGATATGTGGACCAACATGGTGGTAAGCGATTGATTCGAGTAAATGATTATCATATCGATGTGCTATTAGATGGTCCCTTGCTCATGATCCTGAATGATGATGTACCTGGCGTTGTCGGGGAGGTCGGAACTCTGCTTGGTAACAATGCGGTGAATATAGCTGAATATTCATTAAGTCGTCTGGAGGGTGATACTGCACTTTCATTGATCAAGTGTGATTCAGCTCCCTCTGAAGGAATCATTGAGAAATTAAAGAGTATTTCTTCCATCAAGACGTGCTATTTTCTTGGGTGACAGTTTTAAATATTTTTTGCATTCAGGGGATGGAGAAACTGTCTACCTGTCCCATGAAAAAACTATAGAGGTATCGAGATGACTGAAGAAGAGAAACAACCAGAGCAAGAAGAAGAACAAGTTAAGTCAGATCGTGGATCAAAATTGATGGGCGATATGATGAAGGGTTTACGTGATTTTGGCTCGGCCGCCCTGGACAAAGCTGAAGAGTATGGAAAAATTGCCAGCGAAAAAGCGGAAGAGCTCACGAAACTGGGTAAAATCAAGTTGGATATACATCAGCTGAATCGGAGTCGCACTAAAAACCTATCTGAATTAGGTGAATTGGTATTCAATTTAGGTGAAGATAAAAAGCTGAAAGATTTAGCTAAGCACGAAAACTATGTGGCTCTGGTTAAATCGATAAAAGACCTTGATGTTGAGATCAAAGAGAAAGAAGCACAAGCTGAGACTGTAGAGATTGAAGAGGCTAGTGAGGATAAAGAGTAAAGAGGATATATTTTAGATTGAAAACCTTGACTAAAATACCTCCTGAATTCAACCAGTAAGTGCAATTTCTTGTTTCCCAAAGAATACATCATTGGGTGTTTTAAATCCAAGACGTTTCCTTGGCCTATTATTTAATCTGTCCATAACAAACATCTCATCCGACGCACT